>Ga0256406_1000790_pt1 | contig 54749 bp, 42 predicted proteins | sample RumenRJG_03DNA_FD_185986 | JGI IMG/M metagenome (GOLD analysis project Ga0256406, IMG submission 185986) | Bovine rumen microbial communities from Lethbridge, Alberta, Canada - RJG_03 | ecosystem: Host-associated > Mammals > Digestive system > Stomach > Rumen | place: Canada: Alberta | collected...
AAATCTCCAAATCTTCCCTCAGGGTTTGTCATCTCTTTCTTACCTCCTCTGCGGCTTTTCTCATTTTTTCCGGATCCTTGATCCGGTCTGTCTCCAGTCCGCTGCTCATATCCACGGCAAACGGATGAAATCTGTCGACGGCTTCACCGACGTTTTCCGGTGTCAGCCCGCCGGCCAGGAAATACTCTCTGCCGATATCGCGGATCAGCTTCCAGTCAAAGGTCTGTCCCGTTCCGGCGCCGTTATCCAGAAGGATATAGTCGGCTGCGCTGTGCTCCGCCTTCACCAGATCGGCGGGCGTGCGCACCCTGCAGGCCTGGATCACCGGCGCGATCGTATTCTGGAACGCCATGACGTCACGGAGTTTCCGGATGTAGTATTCGCTCTCATTTCCATGCAGCTGGACGATATCAATGATGCCCTTCTTCAGATAATCTGCGATCTTCTCGTACGGTTCATCAACGAACACGCCGACCGCGCGGATGGACGGATCCAGCATGGCCTTCAGCTCCGCTGCCTTCTCCGGCGGAATGTACCGCCAGAATCTGTCTGTGCAGATGAATCCGATGTAGTCCGGGCGGATCCGGTTCACCGCCTCAATGTCTTCCCTGCGGCGCATGCCGCAGAATTTCATCCGTGTTCCCATGCTTCCTGCTCCCTACACGATCTGGCTGCGGAGCTCATCCAGCATGCCCTTTTTATCGCTGCTCCGCATCAGTGTCTCGCCGATCAGCACGGCGTTCGTGCCGTTCCGATACAGCCGTGCCACATCGTCCGCTGTGCGGATTCCGCTCTCGGAGACAAAAATAATGTCATCCGGCACCATCTTCCGCAGCCGCTCCGAATTCCGGATGTCCACCGTGAAATCCTTCAGATTCCGGTTGTTGACGCCAATGATCTTCGCCCCGGAACGGAGAGCCATCTCCACTTCCTTCTCATCATGTGCCTCCACCAGTGCGGAGAGGCCTACGCTCTCGGCGATGTTCCTGTACTCCGTCAGCTCCTGTTCATCCAGGATCGCACAGATCAGGAGCACGGCCGATGCGCCGAGTGTCCTCGCCTGCCAGATCATATACGGTGACACCGTGAAATCCTTTCGCAGGACCGGAATCGTCACATGCGCTGCGATTTCCTTCAGATACTGATCGGATCCCTGAAACCATTTGGGCTCTGTCAGACAGGAGATGGCGGATGCGCCTGCTTTCTGATAAGCCTCCGCGATCTGCAGATACGGGAAGTCCGGCGCGATCAGGCCTTTGGAAGGCGATGCCTTCTTGACCTCCGTGATAAAGCTGATGCCGGGCGCCGCCAGTGTTTTTTCAAACGGAAAACCCGTCCCGCCGCCCAGGGCTTCAGCCGCATTGCGCATCTCCTCTTCCGGTATTTTCTTTTCTGCCTCGCTCACGCGATAACGCGCGTAATCTGCAAGCTCATCAAGAATGTTCATGTCTGCTGTCTCCTGTACGTGATTCCGCAAATACTGTTCATAAATAAAGCTTATCAGCTTTTATCCGTTAGCTGCATTTTCTGTATGATACGTCACAGCTGTGAAAACGTTGTGTCATCTGCTGAAGCTCTGTGTCAGTTGTGCACATTACATCAGTTGCAGGAAAGTTCAGCGATTCGAAGCCTCAATGTACTCTTTCATTTTCTTAGCTGCCGCGCCGCTGTCGATGAGTTCCCCGGCCTTCTTCACGCCGTCGGCGATCGTCTCCGCAGCGCCGGCCACATAGAGGGCCGCACCGGCGTTCAGCATGACAATATTTTTCTTCGTGCCGCCGATCGTGCCGTCGAGAATGCCTTTGGTGATCTCCGCGTTCTCCTCGGGTGTTCCGCCGACGATCTCGCTCTTCTCACCGCGCGTCAGGCCGAAATCCTCCGGACTGATCACCGTCGTCCTGTAATATCCGTTGCGGAGCTCGCAGACGGTCGTCGGTGCGGAAGCTGAGATCTCATCCATTTTGTCCTGTCCGTAGACAACCAGCGCTCTCTTCACGCCGAGCTTGTCGAGAACCTTGGCGATCGGCTCGACGAGGTATTCGTCGTAAACACCGAGCAGGAAATATTCCGGATTGGCCGGGTTCGTGAGCGGTCCGAGGATATTGAAAACGGTCCGGAAACCGAGCTCTTTGCGGATCGGTCCCACATATTTCATGGCCGCGTGATATTTCTGTGCGAACAGGAAGCACATGCCGACATCCTGCAGCATGGAAAGTGCCTTCTCAGGATCCTGCACGATATTGACACCGAGCGCTTCCTGGCAGTCTGCCGTTCCGGAGCTGGAGGATGCCGCCCGGTTGCCGTGCTTGGCAACCTTAACGCCCGCCGACGCGATCACGAAGGCTGAGGTCGTGGAAATGTTGAAGGAATGAGAACCGTCTCCGCCGGTACCCACGATCTCGAGGACTTCCATGCCCGGATGCTTCACCGGTGTCGCCTGCTCCCGCATGGCCTTTGCACATCCGGAAATCTCATCGATCGTCTCGGCCTTTGTCGACTTGGTAGTGAGAGCAGCCAGAAACGCCGCATTCTGCGTAGCTGTCGTCTGGCCGGTCATGATCTCTTTCATCACCTGATAAGCTTCATCATATGTCAGGTCACCCTTGTTTACGATCTTTACAATGGCTTCTTTAATCATGGTAAAACTCCTTTCGCCGGCATATGCCGGAATATTTGTCTGTTCATCCGATCTGCTTCTTCAGGCAGCCCATCAATTCTGGTATCACAGGCCGACACTTCTTTTCGTTTGCTGAGTGCATCCTCAGCCCTGTAATTCTGATAAACGCTTCAGCTCTCCAGCAGCCCTGCGATATGCAGGAAGCTGGTCAATATCTGTTTTCCATCCGGTGTCATGATGGATTCCGGATGGAACTGAAGTCCGTAAATTTTCTTCTCATCATTTCCGACGGCCATCACCTCGCCGTCATCGGATTCCGCGATCTCCTTCAGATCCGGCGGCAGCGTGCTGCTCTTCACCGCGAGGGAGTGATAGCGTCCGGCTTTGATCTCCGGTTTCATTCCTTTAAAAAGAGGACTTGTGGTATCCAGTTTTACCTCTGACTGCATGCCGTGCATCAGATGAGCTGCGTACGTGACAGTCGCGCCGGAGGCTTCGCAGATAGCCTGATGGCCGAGGCATACGCCGAACAGCGGGATCTCACCGCCGAACGTCCGCACCACATCCTCGCATACACCGGCATCCGCCGGACGGCCGGGGCCCGGGGAGAGGATAATGCACGACGGGTGCATCGCACGGATCTCTTCGATTGTTTTTTCATCGTTCCGTATGACCGTGATGTCCGGATCCAGCGATCCGATCAGCTGATACAGGTTAAAGGAAAAGCTGTCGTAATTATCGATCAGAAGAATCATTCGTCTGCCTCCTCTGCCTGATGCAGTGCCTCAACAACGGCCTTCGCCTTGTTGATGCATTCCTGATACTCTCTCTCCGGCACGCTGTCCGCGACAATGCCTGCGCCCGACCGTACAAACACCTTTCCGTTTCGCTTGAAGGCCAGCCGGATGGCGATGCACACATCGAGGTTACCGGTGAAGTCGATGTAACCGATGGCGCCGCCGTAGATCCCGCGGTGATCATTCTCCATCTCGTTGATCAGCTCGCAGGCCCTGAACTTGGGTGCGCCGGAAAGCGTTCCGGCCGGCAGTACGGAGTCCACGGCATCGATGGCATCCTTGTCGTCCCGGAGGATTCCCTTCACCTCGGAGCCGATGTGCATGACGTGCGAGTAACGAAGGATGTCCATGTATCGCTCTACTTCCACGGATCCGAATCTGCAGAGCCTGCCGAGATCATTTCTTCCCAGATCAACCAGCATGTTGTGCTCCGCGCATTCCTTTTTGTCCTTCAGGAGTCCGTCACTGAGCGCCTGATCCTCCTCCGGCGTATTGCCTCTCGGCCTCGTGCCCGCCAGCGGAAATGTGCGGATCTCGCGGTTCTGGACCTTCACCAGCGTCTCCGGCGAAGCACCCGCGATCTCCACATCATCGCCCGAGAAGTAAAACATATACGGCGACGGATTCGTGGTCCTGAGCACGCGGTAGGTATCGAGCAGGCTTCCCTCGTACGGAGCGATCATCGGATTGGAGAACACCAGCTGAAAAATATCGCCCTCGCGGATGTAGTGTTTGATCTTCTCCACTCTCCTGCAATACTCTTCTTTCGAGAATGCTGGCTTCAGTTCCCCGAGCAGATGTCCCTTCTTCACCTGCTTCGGTTTTCCGAAGCGCACCAGATTTTCCATCTCGTTCAGCGTCAGGATCGATTTATTGTACTCCGTCTCGAGATCGTCTGTATGGATGTTCGCGATCAGGATGATCTTCTGATGGAAATTATCATAGGCGATCAGCTTGTCGAAGAGCATCAGGTTGACGTCATCGAATTTTTCCTCATCCGGTGCATCGAGTTTCAGCGTCGGCTCCCCGTACTGGATGTAATCGTAGGAAAAATAACCGACCAGTCCGGAGGTAAGTGTCGGCATGCCTTCGATGCGCGGCGACCTGTTTTCATTCACCACCTGACGGATATAGATGCCGGGGTGATCGGTGTGCTGCGTGATCCTGCTGCCGCCGGTAACAACGGTGAGTTCATGATTTTTGCAGGAGATCTCGAGGGACGGATCATAGCCGAGAAATGTATATCGGCCCCACTGCCGGCTGTCCTCAACGGATTCAAGCAGGAAACAGTGGCTGCTCACATTCTGCAGCGCACGTAGTGTTTCCACAGGAGTCCTGATGTCGGCAAAGATTTCGCGGGTGACAGGGATGCGTCTGTAATCGCCTGTCGCGGCAACTTTCTGTACTTCTTCCAGGGTTGTGTTCTTCATTTGCTCTCCTTTCCAGATTGAGGATGGTGTGCAAGTCCGACTTCGCCGGACACAAAAATACCCTTGACAGAAAAACAATCTGATTTTCTGTCAAGGGCGAGTCTTCAATAAAACCCGTGGTGCCACCTTGATTCATGCAGATGCACGCACTTATGAGATACCATCATATCTCCGGCAGGATAACGGATGCCTTCCGTCACGTATACTTGAACCAGATATTTACCGGTTCGTTCCCCATGCCCTCTGTGGTCCATTTGCGGATATGCATACTGCCCGGCTCTCACCTGCCCGGACTCTCTGGGAGCGCTCTGTCCGCTTTATCTCCACTTCATCGGTTTGTTGTATATTCAATTTTGTTATCCACATTAAAGCACTGTCAAAAGTGGCTGTCAAGCCACTATTTTCGCAATTTTCATTCTTTGAGGTATATAGGATTTCCGGATAAAAGATGCTTGTATCTCTGAATTGATCTTTGCAATGTTATCGCTGTTTTTATCACAATGCGTTCGGAACGAATGCCTGTTTACGCGGAACAGAAACCATAATTTTGCATAAAAAAATACCAGAACCCCTCTGATACATGGAATTCTGGTACTTCGTTGTTAGTATTATGGATAAGGAATAATTTTTTATAAAAATGCTGAAATGAAAAGCCGTCAGGGTGCTGTCTGCCGGTGGTAGTCACGCACCCAGGTATTCAGTGCTTCATCGATATTCGCCGGTGTTTTTTTTACCGGGATGTTCTCCACGCTGCTCACGATCTCTGCCCTGGTAACAGTATCGGTTCCAAGTCTGTCCGCCAGATCGTCAAATGTCTCCCTGCCGCGGCTGATCAGCACGCAGCACAGATAGTCACGGAGGATTTCATTAGAACGCAAAAGATTATACGCTCTTTTCATGCATCCGCAGGCTTCGTCAAACTGGAAAAGTCTGGCATACGCCACGCCCATGTTGTGCCACACAGCGCCGCAGAGTACGGCTGTACGATCATCAGCAGCCATACTGTCTTCCTGCGCATCATCTGCAGTCACAGTATCTGTGTTCAGATCGTATGCTGTTCCCGCATTCTCCGTCTTACTGTCCGGCTCATTGTCCACACCTGCCCTGTCTGTGTCTGCGCTGTCTCCGTCTGTTGCAGCGTCGGCACTTTCCGTCTTTATGTCTGATGTGATACCCGTGCTTTCTGCCATGGCCGCTGACGACGCAGTTTCCTCTGTTGCTGAACCATCAGCCGTAATCTCTGTCATTCCCTGCGCATCCGGGTCAGCATCTTCTTCTGCAGTTGTTCTTTCAGAGGATTCTTCACCTGCAGTATTTTCTTCTGCGGATATTTCTATCGCAGCATCCACTGCGGACACCTCATCGGCATTCGCATTATCCGCTGTCAGATCTGACGCTGTTTCATTCACCGCTGCATCTGAATTCGTACCTACAGGGCCCGATACTTCGTTCTCTGTATTTTCCGATGTCGTACCAGCTGCCACAATGTCTGTATCTGTTTCGGTTTCTTTAGCCACTGTATCCACTGCTGCATCCATACCTGCGGAGTCCGATACTTCTGTGCCCATACCTGTGGGGTCCGAACCTTCTGCTTCTGTATCCGAAACTGCTGTATCCGCAGCTGTCGCATCCGCAGCTGTCGGACCGGCGGCTTCTGCTTTCTCTGCCGATGTATCCGCATCTGTTGTCCTCTCAGCTGTCATGTCAGCAGTTCCCGTATCTGTCTCAGATTTACCGGAAACAGTTTCCATGTACGGCTTCAGGCGGCCCTCTTCTTCCTCATCCCGGAGGATACGCTTGTAGATCTGCAGTGCCCGGGTGTACTTCTCATAACCAATGAGCGTGTCGGCGCGGCGCTTCATGCGTTCGCCGGCGGACATACGGCGGAGTCCGGCAATCTCCTCCCGGAAGGCCTGACGGTCCGGCACGTAGATCCAGCTGATCTCCGCGTTGAGCACATAGATCAGACGGCTGAGCACGCTGCCGCTGTCCGATTCGCTCTCCTTTTCCGTTTTGCTCTCTGTTCTGTTCTCTGTTTTGTTCTCTGTTATGCTCTCTGTTCTGTTCTCTGTTTTGTTTTCTGCTTTGCTTTCCGTTCTGCCTTCTGCTGCACGCTCCGCTTCAGCTTCCGCACTGTCCTGCTTCCCATTGACCCCGTCAATGCCGGCGATGAAGGCTTTCTCGTCAGCAGGCTCGTCTTCCTCACGCCCGCTGCTCATGATGCGGTCCATCCGGTCCGCCAGATCGGGAAGCTGCAGCTCTCCGCGGATCCAGTCCGTCAGCGTCGTATCGAAAAAGGCATCGTCCACGAGCGCAAGATTGTGGTCCACAAACCAGCACAGCTCCTCAATGGAGTAGAGATAGCGGTTGATATCCTCGATATAATACGGCTCATCCGCCCGCTTTACCTGGCAGAGAATAATTTTGCTGCTCATGCTTTCAGCCCTCCAGAACTTCCTTCCACACCTGTCCGCCCGACGGATACAGATCACCGAAACCGAGATCCTCCGCCTCGATCACACAGCGTCCCGGCGCTTCATAGGTCACGTGCAGACCGATGCGCGTCGTTCCCACCGGACGTTTCGACTGATCCAGATCCGTCAGCTCCATGCGCACCAGCGAAGCGGCGGATGAACCCATGGCGCTGACCTGAAACGTCAGAACCGGCTCACCCTCCAGGATGCACTCGCATTTTTTATCGACTTCATACCAGCTCACACCTGCCGTCACCAGCGGATAATAGGTCTCCTGGCCCTGAATGATCATCTGCATGCCCAGATTGGTGCGGACCATATCTCTGCCGATGTAGAGATAGTCCTGCAGACGCTTTTTCAGCGTTTTTTCCCGTGCCGCACAGCAGGCGCCGCGCGCATACAGATTGTCGACAATGAAAGCCTTGCGGCCGCCGCGCAGCAGCAGGGAAGTCGACTTCACCGCCCAGCTTCTGTCAAAGGTCTCACCCTGCAGGAACACCGATGTATAGATATTCTGCCTGAGGGAAGCCTGGATCATATTGCTGAACTGTTCATCCCAGCTGTCCGCTTCTCCCCGCAGCGTGATGGTGACGCCCTCTTCGCAGGTCACGGAGACGGGCCGCGTCTGCCGGTTGAGAGAAAGCGATGTGAACGTGATACGTTTCCCATCGAAATCAAAAAATCCGACGCTCCGGTTCCAGAGCTCTTCTTTCTGGTACAGCGTATAGTAATAAAAGCTCTCGTCGTAGTCCTGCAGAAATCCCTTTCCGTCACCGAGATCAAGCTCCCGGAATACGATTCTGATAGCAGAGACGATCGGGCGTGTGAGATGCGGCACCGTGATCGTCAGCCCTGTGATCTGGTTCCCCGTATCCGTGCCCAGCGTGGCCAGCGCCTTCTTCAGGATCTCTGCCGTCTGGAGTCCCAGCTCCTCCGTGCGCGTCTCCCGCTCGCTGAATGGCGTGTCGTCATCGTAGTCCATCTCATCCAGTTCTTCCAGAATGTCGCGGAATGACGCCGTTTCATTGCCGATCTTCAGCGGTGCCGTCACCGTGTTGTCCGTTGCCTGCTCGTAATAGCAGATCTGCGGATGTTCACCGTTCAGATCTATGCCGACATTCAGTCTTCGCTCTGCATTACTCATCCGAAACTCCTATGCAATCCTGTAAACTCTGTTATCTGCTGCAGCAATCACGTATCCGTCAGATCGTGTGCAGCAGTCCTGCCGTCTGCGCTTCCTGCCGCAGGTAAATATTCATCGCATCCTCCAGCGCATCCATATCGCTCAGGTCGCGCGCCTCCAGCATGCGGTTGAGCAGCCGGTATTTGGTGCTGCCCGTCGTATCCATATCCACCAGAGAGATCTCAAAGGAATCCGTGTTGGTCGTCCCGCTGTCATCCGTGATGCTCAGGTAATACGTTAATTTTTCTCCGTAGAACAGCAGAAATTCCTTCGAAAAAATACCATGGTACACGTTTCTCATCGGCTCCGATACCCATTCGCCGGACGCGTCATCCGCCTCCGACAGACGGTAATGGATCGTCAGATGATCGGAGGGATCCGCCTGCTGCTCGATAAAGATCTTGTCCTCGATCTGGTAGGCCTGTGTCAGGTCCTTCGGCAGATCTCTGAAGAAATCAAACCGGCAGCCCTTTGCATCCATCTCGGCGAGAAGCCTCCGGCAGAGCGCTCTTCTGGAAGCGGTGAGACTTCCCAGCCCTGCATAGTATTTCAACAGTGCCAGTTTGCAGATCGTATACGTCAGCTCGCCCTTCTGAACGGCAGATTCCAGGATGATCATCGTCTCTCCCGTCATCGGCCTGTCACCGAGGAAGTAATAGTCCGACAGGTAAGCCAGAAAAGCATAGACGACCTCCCGTCTCCCTCCGGTGCGCAGAACGCTCTTCAGGACTGCCGTCTCATCATCCGGGAACTGATGCGTCTCTACCGAACGGAGAAGAATCCGCTCGCCCAGTGCCGTCGTCCGGAGTCCCTCCGCGCGCGCCCGTTTCCACAGCCGGCAGAGATCCTGCAGCGATCCGTCATATTTTTCCAGAAGAAAGCGCAGAATATCCCTGTCTGCCAGTCCGTTTCTGAACACCTGCCAGGCAGCGTACACCAGCGTATCGCTCCCGGCGCGCCTGTCGGAACCGGCCATATGGTCCGTGATTTCCTTCAAAACGGGCAGCGGAATATCCTCTGTCCCGTGTTTTCTGATCACGCGCCAGGCGTCCTCATATCTCTCCTGACACGTCAGCACCTTAACCGTTCCCGCCTTATCGGCTTCCGCACAGAGCTCCAGCTCCGACGGTCTGATCACGTCCGCCGTGAGAGCCGCTCTGTCCTGCTCCCCGTCCCAGGCGATCAGTTTTTTCCTCAGGATACGGCGGTAGTCATCGGTAAAAGCATCGTTGCGCGACGCAGCCCGGCAGGCCGCCACTGTGTCGGCGTTGATATCCATCTGAAAGGCCTTTTCACGGCATACACAGAGCTCCGCACCCGGATCATCGATGCCGGCCTCCAGGATGGCTTTTGCGCTCTCCCGCTCGTCAAAGAGGCGTTTCTGCTCATAGGGCACTGTGACGGCATAGCGCCGCTGACTGACGTCCTCAAACAGGATGCACTCATCATCTGTGTACATGGGCACATAGGCCACACCGTCACGCACGGGCGCCGATGACTCACGTTTCATCGCCGTGCCGCTCACGACAACACGGCGGATCGCAGGATCTGCCACGGTTATTTTTCTCATGAAGAGAACAGCCGACAGCAGGGCTGCTGTCTTCTCATCGCGGGGCGGCATGAAAAATTCACGGTAAAGGATCGCGTAGTTATCGTCGATTCTGCGCTTCTCCAGTGCCCTCCCGGCGAACGCCCGGATGCTGTCGATATAGTTCTGATAGCTGGTCTCATCCTGCTTCCTGTGCAGAATGATGCTCGCATAGAGCAGTGCTCTCCTGTTCTCACCCAGCGTATTGTTCGTGGCGAAATACATCTTGATCGGGAGAGGAAGTTCTTCCTCCGCCGGCTGATGATATGTCTCCATGTAATACTCGTACAGTCTCGTCACGCGGATGTCGCGCTCGACAGCTCTGGCGTACCAGCGGAAATTGGAAGGTGCTATCGGATTGCCCTTGATGGCCATCTTGCAGATGGCCTCCAGGACCTCATCATCGCTGTACTTCTCATAGCTCTTTGTGAGCAGGCGGAAAAGCAGCGGATGGTAGTTTTTCATGTTGCCGCAGAGGAACGCCGTGCGCTGGATCAGTTCATGCGTCATCAGTCCGTTTTCCGCTCCGAAGCTGAGGACATGGATCATAAAATCTGACAGGCGGCGCAGCAGCGTCTCCTCGGAAGCCAGCAGTGTCCATGCGTCCAGGTACAGGAACGGGCTGCTGCAGCCGGCGAGATAGCAGTTCTCATATGCCTGCATCAGATCCGCGGAAGAGATCTGCGAAAGATCCTCTTCGTCATGATACAGCCGGAGCAGCAGGTAATTCTGCGGATTCCGGGCGCTGTATTTGCGGAGCGTCGGCAGAATATCCGCTTTTTCTCTGGGAAGAAGCTCCACGCGCTTTGCGAGGTACAGATACATGGCGCGCAGCTCGTCGGAGCGGGTCCTGACGGAGCCGTCGCGGAAGGGCCAGAGTGCCTCGATCGCTTTTGCGTTGTCACCCCGCGTATATTCAATATATGCCTTATAAAGCATCGCCCAAGGGTCTGACGGATCAGCCTCGAGCATTTCTCCGACGGTGAGCATGGAGCTCTCCAGCCAGGATGGCTGATCCAGGATGTGCAGCTGCAGATTCAGATAATCTCGCAGCAGCCAGGCGATGCGGCGTGCGCGCACGATCTGCGGACGGATCTCCGACGCCGGCTGGGCAGAGGCTTCGATCTGATACTCCAGCACCTGATGGGCGCTACGGATGCGGATTTTTCCGAAAGAACGGCCTTCCCCCAGGTTTTCCTTATGAACCACATATTCCAGGCCATACACGCCGCCGATGAAATCGTCCCCGGTGACGATCTTCCGGTCTACTTCCAGAAAGCTTCCCTCGGTCTCCACTTCGAGCCGTATGTAGCCCCAGGTGCTCCGGTAGACAAACAGCGTGTCCTTCTGTGACGCGTCGAGGTGGTATACCGCCTTTTCCCGCTTGTCCGTGCTGATCTCCACGGGCTCTTTCTTGCCTGTCGCGACGAGGAACTCTTCCAGATTCTGGTAGGTGACCGGATTGGCAGACATGCCCCTGTACAGTGCCAGATACTGCCGGTTGTTCCCGTTCAGAACGCCGGGAAAATCCGGGTCCGTAAAGAGGCGGAATCCCTCCCGCATGCTGCGCTGACACACTCTGGAAAAATCATCGAGTGTGCGTACATCGCCGAACCGGCCGTTCTCCTGTACGTCCGTGATCTCGATGTCTGCCGGCACCGTGTACTCCGAGAGATTGCTGCGCACCAGAATGTCCGCATGAATTTTTTCTCCCGCGCTGAGGCCGGTAGTGCCAATGGTAAACCGGATCTCGCAGTTTCTCCCCTCGAACTCATCCTTCTCGAAGGTGATCCGCCCGCTGTCCGACAATACTTTTCCGAAAATCAGGCTCCCGTCCTCTGCGCGGATGGTGAAACCCGCATCCGCGGTTTCTCCGGCGCAGATTTTCAGCGAAATGCTCTCCGGAGAAGCGATCATCTGCGGAAGACGATAGACATATCCTGCTCTGACTGTTCTTTGTCCGTTCAAAATACTCACCCTGTCTGTGAAAAATCGTTGTACTGCCTGTCTGATTATACCGCAGCCCGGAATTCATCGCAACGCGTGCGGGTTCTCGACGATGAGGCCGCTGCGGTACGCGTACAGCAGTTCCTTCAGGCTGCTGATCCGCTCGCGCAATTTTCTGCCGGTATCCGTGTCGCGGATCATAATCCTCTCGGGCGCGTTCATGGAGATGATGCGGTCGTTGTGAATATCCGTCTCGTTCTTCACGGCATCTTCTATGGACGTAAACGGTTCATGCGCCACGAGATTCATGCCGTAGGAATTATACGTGAGTGTGTAGCCCGCGATACCTGTCTGCTTCTGGTATGCCTTCGAAAATCCTCCGTCGATGATCAGCACCTTGCCGCCGCACTTGGCAGGGCTCTCACCTCTGCTCTGCAGCACCGGCACATGACCGTTGACGATATGCGCATCCGTCCCGAGTCCGAATTCCGCGAGCACACGGTTCATGACCTCTTCGTTGTCCAGCAGCTGATAGTACGGGTTCTTCGTCTCGACGTGCGTCTCCTTCTCAGCGATAAAATACCGCTCGAACGTCGTCATTTTATTTTTGCCGAAAAGCGGTGACATCGGGCTGCACCAGATCCAGTAGATGATGTCGCGTCCCTTCTGTCTCTCCTCCTCGTCCGTGGAGAAAAATGCACGGCGCACGTATTTCTCCAGCTCATCGTACAGCTTTCTGCCGGCGAACTTCTGCCCGTAGACCTCCACCTTCTCGAAATTGCCGTCGCGGTCGAGCGGAATGCAGCCATGATAGAGGAGATTGTTGTTGTACACCAGGTAGAGGCTGCCCTTGTTCAGAAGGAACTGCATGTGCGTCTGCAGCTTCTCACACTGCTGAAACGCACTCTGCATGCGCTCCATCACGTTTTCCTCCGCCTCCGTCAGCCGGTAGGGATCGGCGGGATCGATGGTGGGAAAACTGGTGTCGAGCAGCCTGTATGTCTTTCCGTCGAGTGTGATCGTTCCCTTCTCATAATCGATGCGGTCAAGCAGCATCCGGGATTCCATGTGGAATTCAGGGCGCCGGCGGAACAGCTGCCCCTCCAGCTTGAACTGGATGATGGCGATGGCCTTGTGCATCTTCATATTGAGGAGCGTCTCGCTGTCCGTGTCCTGCTCATGCCCCTTGATCCGGAAAAGCGTGCAGGGATCGTCCCGGTACGCATCCATGGCAAAGGTGGCGAGCGGAAGCATGTTGATGCCGTAGCCGTCCTCAAGGATGTTGAAATTGCCGTAACGCGCCTGGATCCGCAGCACAGTGGCTATGCACTCCAGCGACCCGGCGGCGGCACCCATCCACGTGATGTCATGGTTTCCCCAGCAGATGTCGAGGGAGTGATAGCGAAGCAGCCGGTCCATGATCTTGTCCGGTCCGGGTCCGCGGTCGTAGATATCGCCGAGGATATGCAGGTGATCGACGACGAGGCGCTGGATCAGGTGGCTGAGCGCGACGATCAGCTCCTCTGCCCGGTCAACCTCGATGATCGTGTCTATGATCGCGTTGTAATACGCTTCCTTCTCGGTAACCTCGGGCTTTTCCGTGATCAGTTCCTCGATGACATAGGCGAATTCCTTCGGCATCGCCTTGCGCACCTTGGAACGGGTGTACTTGGAGGCCACCCGCTTGCAGATCTCAATGAGACGATACAGGGTAATCCTGTACCAGTCCACCATGTTTTTCTCCGTGCGACGGATGATATCCATTTTTTCCCGCGGATAGTAGATCAGCGTGGCCAGCATATTTTTGTCCGCTTCGGAGAGCGTGCGGCCGAAGACATCGTTGATCTTCATCTTCACGGCGCCGGATCCGTTCTTCAGCACGTGGATAAACGCCTCGTATTCGCCGTGAATATCCGTGATAAAATGCTCGGTGCCCTTCGGCAGGTTGAGTATGGCCTCCAGGTTGATGATCTCCGTCGACGCTTCGGCGATGGTCGGATAGATCTCAGCCAGCGTTCTCAGATATCTCATTTCCTGCGGATCGCTGATATTGTTAAAATTCTGTACTGTGTCGCGTTCTTCGCTTTCCCCAAAAAATGTCTGCGTATTATTCTGCATGGTTCTCCCCAAAGCTGTATACTGTGTACTCATTTCACAAACCCGCTGCCGTATCGGCCTGCGCGTCACTGTTCGCTCTTTGCCAGCCACCGTCACCCATGGAGACTTTCAGTCTCGAGCCGGAAGTCTCTGTGTGTTCCGTGGCTCTGACAGCATCTGAGCTGTCATACCCCGGCGGACATCCTGTGTCATGAAGGATTCCCCGGTCGTATCTCGAAGAAATGGCAGAATCCGATCCCGGCTGTGTCCAGGTAAGCAGGTTCCCCGCTCCACCCGTCCGCAATGATCAGGTACCGCCGCCGCAGGGGCTTCCTGTTGCGCGCCGTGCTCACCACCTCCGTCATGCCGCAGCAGATGACGTGATGATCCCCGTACACCGGATGGTGTCTCAGTTCGATGTAGAGGAGACTGCCCCTTCTCAGGGCGTCCGTGAAGCTCCCGGCGGATATTGGCTGATGAAAAATAACGTGAGCGCGGATGCCGTAGTGATACATTACCGCGCGGAGATATTCGCCGCAGCGAAGGTCCTGCGTTCCGCCGAAATGATGCAGGAAATCCATATTCCAGTATATCCCGTGCCTCTGTCCGATGCGCGCAGCCGCGGTAAACACTTCCTGCACATGCTCCTGCTGCCATTTCCGGCTGTCTCCGCCGGCAGCTGACAGCGTCAGGATCGCGTTGGTCACAGAGACCGGACCGCAGTGACGTTTGTAGCCGCGGCCCAGACCGGCGAACATGTCCGTTGTGGTGTACGCCATATATGGTTCCCAGGAATTCCAAACCTTGCGAACCTCAAACGGGACGCCCGTTTTCGCCTGTGCGTCCGCGGCAGGATCATGGATCGGCCGGGGATTGATTTTCTTCGTTTTTCGCAGCATAAATATATCCTTCTGTTTATCGTGTATGTGTAATACGGTCAACAGCTTCCACGGCGATCCCGAATTACCCAAATACAAAGAGTCTTTGTGTATTTGCCAACACTTGTATAAATCTGCGCGCCTCTGGCATGCGACGGACTTATACAACAATTCTACCACAGCTGCCAAAGTTGCTCTATCTTTTTAACACACTGGTTCGGAAATGTATGCTATTATTTAAGTATCTGAGCCGCAGGTCATATCCGTCATGCGGAAATGGCGGCAGTTTACCGTTATGCAGCTTTGCGCTGCACACAGCCTGATACTTCAGGTAAGAGGAGGATTTGCATATGGGTGTACTGTTTATCATCATTCTGATCATTGTCATCTGGATCCTGGCCGCCAATTTCCGGGTGGTGCCGCAGGCAAACGCGTACGTCATCGAGCACCTCGGCAAATATAAGACGACATGGGGCGCCGGCCTGCATATCAAGGCACCTTTCATCGAGCGGATTGCAGCCAAAGTGTCCCTGAAGGAGCAGGTTCTTGACTTCCCGCCGCAGCCCGTCATCACCAAGGATAACGTGACGATGCAGATCGATTCCGTTGTCTTCTGCTATGTATTCGATCCCCGCCTGTTTACCTACGGCGTGGAAAATCCGGTGGCAGGCCTTCAGAATCTCTCGGCGACAACGCTCCGCAATATCATCGGAGAGATGGAACTCGACCAGACACTGACCAGTCGCGACCAGATCAATACACGCCTGCAGGCGGTGCTCGACCAGGCGACCGATCCCTGGGGCATCAAGGTCACCCGTGTGGAGATCAAAAATATTCAGCCTCCGAAGGAAATCGAGGAGGTCATGACCAAGCAGATGCGCGCCGAGCGTGAACGCCGCCAGACTGTACTCGAGGCGCAGGCGCATCAGGAAGCTGTTGTCAGCCGTGCCGAGGGTGATAAAAAAGCGAAGATTCTCGCCGCCGAGGCTGAGAGGGACGCACAGATTTCCCTGGCGGAAGGCCGTGCGAAATCCATCTCTCTCGTTTACCAGGCTGAGGCAGATGGTCTGCGCGCACTGAAAGATGCGAACATCGATGAATCCGTGCTGCGCCTGAAAGGCATTGAGGCACTGAAGACCGTATCGGACGGCCGCGCCACAAAGATCTATATGCCGAGCGACCTGACCAATGTCATCTCCAGTCTCGGACTTGCCTCAGAGGCACTGGGCATCGGTGATGCGATACCAATTGACAAAACGGCCAAACCGGTACCGCCGAAACCCGTCGATCCCTGCCTGAGCAGCGAATCCAGCGAGGCAACGCTGAACGCCGCGGCAACAGGTGCTGCCATTGAATCCGACGTGGAGCATCAGGCTGCAGAAAAGAACTGAATGGGAAAGGGCTGTGAAGAAATGTTTTGCATTTCTTCACAGCCCTTTTTATGTTTTTACATCTTTGGTTCTATGATCCTCATATCCAAAAATACAGATGCTTCCAACCCGCAACCATCTGCTGCGGATGGAGTCATCTGTATTCCGGACTATTATGAATCTGGTTGAGTTTACGCCTTGCCTTCCTGTGCCAGCTGGTCGTTCAGGATATCCAGAATATCATACACATCGAGGCCATGCGTCATGCACGCCTCCGCCAGCGTCTCCATTGTGGACACACCGCAGCCGATGCAGTGCAGTCCCGCACTCATCATGACCGGAACGAGAGAAGGATATGTCTGAACGATATCGCCCACGATCATATCCGGCTTGATCAGGGTATCCGATGCACCCATAAATGCCTCCATATCTTCCTGCACGGATTTGATCTGTGCAATGCCGAAATACTTGACCAGAACATCCAGTACATTTTTTGACAGATATGCCGGGAATGTCGGACCAATGTGCATATGCTTCACATCCAGGTAGAGAAGCGACAGCAGAACGATCGTATCCTTCTGATCATGCCATGCCAGGTCATAGACCACCGGCAGCTGGTTCAGATTATCCAGACCGAGCTTGTCCTTGAGCGCCAGCAGGAACTGAATGATCGAGTAGACGTCGCTCAGCTGTCCTGCGTCAATGATCCGCGGCATACCGGCGACCGTCGTCTCATCATCCGTCTTCAGGAAGCGGTATTTCAGCGAACCGGCTGTAAGGATCAGTGCGTCATCCGGCATGGCCTTGACAATGTCGGTGTAATAGCTGCGCGTCTTCGCGCGTCCGTCACTGCCTGCCAGTACAAAAATTTTGGAAACGGATCCCGTTCTGACAGCGTCAGCCATCTGGTCGAGCAGCTTCATGAGCTGATCATGACCGTAGCCGCCGGCAATCTTTCCGCCGTCCACGGCATGCGGAAGCTCGCATTTTTTCGCCATTTCGATCACAGGAGAAAAATCTCTCCGGCCGTCCGCATCAGCCGAAATATGCACGGTTCCCGGATACCCGGCTGTTCCCGTCGTGAAAAATCTTTCGAGAAGATCGCTCTTCGGCGGTACGATATCTGCGCCCGTCATGATCACCGGTCCGTTAAAGTGTTCAAAGTCCGTCTTCTGCTGCCACCAGGCCCCGCCGTAATTGCCGGCCAGATTGCCATAGGCCTTCAGTTTCGGATAAAACGCCGCCGGCATCATATCGCTGTATGTATACACGTCCACGCCCTGCTCCGCTGCCTGTGCAAGCACCTGATCCAGCACATGCAGATCATCTCCGGCAACGAGGATAGCCGGACGGTTTCCGACGCCTGCGGAAATTTTTCCTGCCGCCGGATGACCGAATGCCTCTGTCTGCGCGCGGTCGAGCAGATCCATGCCGCGCACGCCGTAGCGTCCCGTCTCCATCACCAGTGCAAGCAGGCTGCCGCCCGTCATCGTCTCATCGAGCGTCTGAGAAAGCGCCCGCTGGATAAAGGAATCGACATCCGGATCATTTTTACCAAGTTCGTTGGCACGGTTATTCATCACTGCCAGTCCCTTGACGCCGTAGGTGATCAGCTCGCGGAAGCTGCGGATATCGTCATCGCGTGTAGCCATCACGCCCACATCCTTCGCGTGCGCCTTCTCCGCAAAGTTTTCCCGGCTTCCGGTCCAGGTGGCTGCATCCGGCAGTCCGTCCTGTTTGCTCAGCCGACCGATCAGACCATCCCTCGCAGCGAGCGTCTTCTCCACGCTGTCAGCCAGCATTTCCGTATCAAAGTTGGCATCTGTCACCGTCATGCAGAGGTTTTCTGTGACCAGACGGTTCACCTCAGCCGGTATCTCCGTTTTCTCGCGGCGCAGACGCGTAGTCACCGCCGAGATGCCCTTCGTAACATAGATCAGCAGGTCCTGCATGGCGGCAGTATCCGCTTTTTTCCCGCACATGCCGGTGCGGGTGCATCCGGTGCCCGCCATGGTTTCCTGGCACTGATAGCAGAACATCGCATTCTGATTTTCCATATATGTATAAGTCCTCCGTTCTGTTTATGTTGTGGTTGTATTTCTTTCCAATGTATAGCAGAAGAAGAAATCTCCTCCCCTTACGGGAGAAAACTTCTTCCAGTATATCAGCATTAAGCAGATTTATACAGTGAATTTTCAGGCGGTAACACCTGCATAATCATAGCCTGCGTCTGTGACAGCCTTCTTCAGAACATCCTCCGACACATCCGCCGAAAGACTGAGTTTCGCCGTACCTGTATCATGAGATACCTCAGCACTCTCAACACCATCCAGTGCCTCCAGCGCCTTCTTCACTCTCATCTCGCAGTGCTCGCACATCATGCCTTCAACCTTAACTGTTTCTGTCTTCATAGCTGCATTCCCTCCTGTTATATCCTTTGTTATATTCTGTTTTGTTGTATCCTGTTTTGTTGCATCCTGTACTGCTGTACTCTGTTTTGTTGTATCCTGTTCGGTTTTTCCTGCATCTGCGCCGCTGTTCTTACCATATGCGCCGAGGAGCTGACCGCTGCCGACGGCATTTTTCATTTTTCTGTCATGGCTCGTATAAAAAATATTGAACAGATTCAGCCGGAGTGCATTGCATACGACGAATACGCTCGAGCAGCTCATCGCCGCGGCACCCCACATCGGGTTCATGGACAGTCCGAGGAAAGCCCACGCACCGGCTGCCAGCGGGATCAGCAGAACATTGTAGATCAGTGCCCAGAAGAGGTTCTCCTTGATGTCCTTATAGGTCTGTCTGGACAGACGGATCGCTGCAGCCGCATCGCCGAGCCTTGATTTCATCAGCACGACATCCGCCGCATCGATTGCCACATCTGTTCCGGCACCGATTGCGATACCGATGTCCGCGCGGGTAAGCGCAGGCGCATCGTTGATACCATCACCGACCATGGCTGTCTTTCCGTGCTTCTGGAGCTCCCGGATCACGGCTTCCTTGCCGTCCGGCAGTACGCCGGCCACCACTTCGTCTACACCCGCCTCACGGCCAACTGCCGCAGCTGTACGCTCGTTATCACCTGTCAGCATCACAACGTGGATGCCCATGTTTCTCATCTCGCGAATAGCTTCCGGTGAATCCTTGCGGATCGTATCCGCCACAGCGATGATGCCGAGGAGTCTGCCGCCACAGGCGAAAAACAGAGGTGTCTTCCCGAGTCCTGCCAGTTCTTCCGCTTTCTTCTTCATGTCGGCGCTGACCGCAGCTCTTCCCTGTATGAAGGCCGCGTTGCCGCCGGAGAGGACGACATTCTGATCATCAGTGACCCGAAGAGAAGCATGGCTGCCGTTCTGACCGTCACCCGTTGTTCCTGCAAAAAATCCATCGGCCGTTCCCGCAGGAATCTCTGCCTGCAGGCCGTTGCCCGGAAGTGCCTTAAAGCCGCTCACCTCAAAGGCACGCTGTCCGTCTTCACCGTCGGCGTACGCCGTCACGGCCTTTGCCAGCGGATGCTCACTGCGTCGCTCCAGGGATGCCGCTGCCGAAACCAGATCTTCTTCCGTCACACCTTCCGCCGGGATCACATCCGTCACAACCGGTTTGCCATTGGTGATCGTACCGGTCTTGTCGAGCGCTACGATCTGCACATTTCCCGTCTCCTGCAGAGCTTCAGCCGTCTTGAACAGGATGCCGTTCTTCGCGCCGACGCCGTTGCCGACCATGATGGCAACCGGAGTCGCAAGTCCGAGCGCGCACGGGCAGGAGACAACGAGTACGCTGATACCTCTCTGCAGTGCCAGTCCGATATTGACCGATCCCGTCGTCACAGCTGTCACGATCAGCCAGATCACCGTCACAACAGCGGCGATCGTGATAACAGCCGGTACAAATACAGCCGAGATTCTGTCCGCCAGCCTTGCCACCGGTGCCTTTGTCGCCGATGCGTCGCTGACCATATTGATGATCTGTGCCAGCGTCGTGTCCTCACCGACACGCTCCGCGCGGCACTTCAGGAAACCGCTCTGGTTCAGTGTCGACGAGCTGACCTTGCTGCCCTCCTGCTTGTCAACCGGAAGGCTCTCGCCGGTCAGTGCTGACTCATCAACGGCACTTGTTCCCTCGATGACTACGCCGTCCACCGGAATGTTCTCACCCGGGCGTACAACGAAAAAATCACCCTTCACAACGTCATCGATATTGACCGTGACTTCCTGTCCGTTGCGGATTACGTTGACCGTCTTCGGTGCCAGCTTCATCAGGCTCTTGAGCGCATCCGTCGTCCTGCCCTTGGAATAGGACTCCAGTGTTTTTCCGATGGTAATCAGCGTGAGGATCATCGCCGCCGATTCGAAGTACAGTTCATTCATCACGGCCATCGATGCCTCTGTGCCCTGGTGAAGCTGTACATAGCTCATGTAGAAAAGCATCACTGTGCTATATCCGAAAGCCGTACCGGAACCGATCGCGATCAGCGAATCCATATTCGGCGCACCGTGCACCAGTCCCTTGAAACCGCTGACAAAAAACTTTTTATTGATCAGCATGACAACGATGGTGAGCAGAAGTTCCATCAGGGAGACCGATACCGGATTGCCTTTCATGAACGCCGGCTCCGGCCATCCCCACATATGCACGCCCATGCTGAAGTACATCAGCGCCAGAAGAAAAATAATCGACAGCACCAGTCTTCTGATCATCAGCGGCGTCGTGTGATCCTCCAGCGCCTCTTCCTCAGCCGCGAGTTTGGCGCTTGCACTGACACCGCTTCCCTTCGCCTCACCGGCGTCTCTCAGCTTTGCGCCATATCCCGCCTGATCAACCGCCTGACATATGGCATCCGGCGATGCGGTGCCTTCTACACGCATGGAATTCGTGAGCAGACTCACAGAAACATTCTTGACACCGGGCACGCCGGAAACCGCTTTTTCTATGTGCGCCTGGCACGAAGCACAGCTCATTCCTGTTACGTCATACGTTTCAGCCATAACTTTGATTGCCCCTTTCTATGCAAATTAATCTGGTTGTATAAGTCGTCGCAAAGCCATAGTCGGTCTTGCGCACCCTTCGGGTGTGCAGTCCGCCTCTGGCATGCGACGGACTTATACACTTACCTCATCAGCTTCGGAAGCACATGGATCAGTTCTTCCATCTTGTCCGTCTTGCCATCCTTCACCTCATCCATCACACAGGTTTCCAGATGATTTGTGAGGATCGCGCGGTTGAAGCTGTTCAGTGCGGAGTTGATGGCCGATACCTGAACAATAATATCCAGACAGTAGGCATTCTCCTCCAGCATCTTGCGGACGCCTCTCACCTGACCCTCAATCCTGGCCAGACGATTGACGAGATCCCTGAATTCCTTTTCCGAACGCTCCTTTGATTTATGCCGGCAGCAGTCCGGAACTGCAGGTTCCGCACTGACCTGTTCTTCCACCTGTTTCTTATCCTGCTCTTTATTCATTCCCTCATCCATTTCAATATTTTCCGATGCACTGCCGCAGCAGCATTTCTTTTTTTCTGCCATACCAGCCACCTTTTCCTTCATCATGTTTTTATACCCATATGGGGTATCTTTCCTTTGCAGTTGCCAGTATATACCCCTTCCCGGTATAACGCAATACTTTTTTGCAACCCGAAAACTTCATTCATCAAAACCCCGAATTCGCTTTTCACTCAAAAGATTCAGCCAGAGACAAACAACAGCTGCCGCAGATGACCGGCGAACATTGTACGTTTTTCGTCGTGAGTGAGCATGCTGGCTGCGGCCCGGGTGACAACCGTTCAAGCAGAAATGCTTCCAGAATATATTGCGTTTGCAAATTTCTGGATAAGCATTTCTGCGCGTTTTGTCAGAGGGCCGCAAATCAGCGCGTGCGAGCGAACAGAAAAACGTACAGTGAGCCGATCACTGCGGCAGCTGTTACAATTGACTCTGCCAATTATGCAATTATAAATCTTCACTTGTGTTTCCGATGCTCCTTCATTTCTCTCGGTCTGGTGATGATATGCCGCACCACAAGAAACGCGACAATCGTCCCCGCCAGTCCGAAGCCGATCACGCCGAGCAAAGGCATGCCGAAGACCTGCGGCTGAAGATCCGATGTACAGAGAATCGCCGATGCGATCAGCAGCGCCATGACCCAGATGCCGAGCACGAGGTTCTGCACAAGTTTCCGCAGGAGCCATGCGAGCCGGGGCGAGGTCTTCAGCTCCATACTCATATGGCCTTCTCCGGCCATGTAATCACGAAGCGCCCTCTCCACCAGCGAGGGAATCTCCACAGATTTTTCCAGGGAGTGAATAAGCTTTCCGGACCCCGTGCGAAGTTCTTTCTTCCAGTCAAAGTTCTCCAGCCGGTCGGCGATGACACGGCGCGTGGCGATCTCCGCCATATTGATATCCGGACTGATCTCCGCGAGATCCCCCTCCATGTGAATCAGACCGCGGGCCAGCATCGCGAGGCCATGCGGCAGGCGGATCCCGTTCCGTTTCATCGCCTCAATGACTTCCTGAAAAAACTGGGCGACATCCACGTTCGTGATATCCGTATCCACATAGTCCTGCAGGATCGTGCTCAGATCATGATACAGCGCGTCTCTGTCGGGCTGTTTCTGAAAATCCCCCAGCTTCAGGACGGCATTTTCCACTGCCGTAGTGTCATGATTGGCAATACCCCGGATAGCATCACCGAGCAGTTTTCTGTCCGATTCAGAGAGGCGGCCCATCATGCCCATGTCGATCCAGATTATTTTTCCATTCGACACCTTGACATTGCCGGGATGCGGATCTGCGTGGAAAAATCCGTCGTCCATCACCTGCTTGATGAAATTGTCAACCAGCTTCTCACCGATCTCATGCAGATCATAGCCCCGCGCCTCCAGCGTCTCCCTGTCATTGACGGGGCAGCCGCCGACATAGTCCATGACCAGCACTTCTCTGGTCGTGTATTCCCGGTAGAGCTTCGGCACGCCGACAAACCGGACATTCGCGTTGTTTCTGGCGAACTCTTCCATATTGTCAGCTTCCTGCAGAAAGTTCATCTCTTCCTGCGCGACCTTCCACATCTCCGTCAGGACCTCGTCAAAATCGACGACATTTTTCAGCCCGCCGACTGACGGGAGAAGCTTCACTGCACGGCGCAGCAGGCGGATGTCGCGCGACATCGTGTTATAGATGCCCTTTCGCTGCACCTTAATGATCACATCCTGCCCGTTTTTCAGCCGGGCCCGGTGCACCTGTGCGATCGAAGCAGAGCCGAGCGGTTTTTCTTCAATAGAAGTAAATACATTCTCCCAGCTCTCGCCGTAGGACTGATCGATCACGTCGATCACATCGGAAAAAGGCATCGGCGCCACGTCGGAATTCAGCTTCATCAGCTCCTGACAGTATTCAGCGGGCAGAATATCCGAATGCATGGACATGATCTGGCCGATTTTGATATAGGTCGGGCCCAGTTCCTCCAGCACGACGCGCAGTTTTTCCGGCGTGATTCCCTGAAAGACATGGTTATCCTTCAGAATTTTCAGGATCTCCCTGAAACGGGACTGTGATGCCGCCTGTTTTTCACCTGTTTTTGTCGATTCTTCCGCCATCCGTTCACTCCCTATGCAATAACGATCCCCATTTCCATCTCATATATCGCAGTTCTGTATTACGCCCGACTGCTTCATCGCTGTGCGCCCGCAGACGCCACATGCAGTTTCAAAAACTGCCTGACGAAGGCTTTATACAGCAATAAGGGTCCGGCCGGTACGTGCCGGCCGGACCCATCATACCCCATAAATTGGAGTGCAGTACCGTATTACCGTTTGATCAGTTCTCTTCCGGTGTTTCTGCCGGTTCGGCCTCTTCTGCCTTCGGTTCGGCATCTCCCGTCTTCGGTTCGCCGCTCTTCTCGATCGCAGCCTTCAGGGATGCCATCTGTTCCGGTGTCAGGTGGCTGAGAAACTCAGCGAAATCATTGCTTTTGACAGCTTCGCCTGCGGCTTTCGCCGTTTCTACTGTCTTCTTCGACTGCTGTGCCTTGTCTTTGCTCTCGGCAACGGCGTCATCCACCTTGTGCTTCAGCTCCTGGTTCAGCGCCTTTCCCTGTTCTACCGTAATCTTTCCTTTTTCAACGAACTTGTCCACGATTTCCCTGCTCTTCTCAGCGCCCATCGTAACTGCACCTACGCCAGCCAGAAAGCCCGTCTTGAAGATATCCATAAAATCAAAATTGTCAGCCATAGCAAACCCTCCTTCTGCTGTGAAGCGCCATGTGCTTCATCCGCATCATGTCATGCATGTACAGGACATGCCGGATTATTTTTTCAAATCCGGTCACGTGCCTCATGCGATCGTCATTACGCCGGCAATGCCGGCACCCCATACATCAGATCCGGAACTCTGTTACAATAAAGCCAGTGCTTTGGGAACGAAAATCACCAGTCCGATGATGGCAGCAAAGATTGCTGATACCAGCACTGCTCCCGCCGCCGCATCCTTCGCCAGCTTGGCCTTCGGCTTCCATTCCTCTGTCGCAAGGTCTACGCAGGCTTCCACAGCCGTATTCACGATCTCCAGGCTGATCACCTGTGCAAAGAGAATCATGCAGATACACCATTCCGTCACGGATATATGCAGCACACATCCGGCGATGATCACAAGCGTCATGACCGTCAGATGAATCTTGATATTCCGTTCCTTCCGTATGACTGCCCAGATCCCCTGAAATGCATAGCCGAAGCTTTTGTACAGCGGATTCTTCTTTTCCTTTTTCATCCGGCAGAGTCCCTTCTTCAGATAACTGAAATTATACCATTTTCAGCGACTTCCATCAACGCCGGCCATGCGTAACGATGTAACTGCATCTTGAAAGAAAAATATACTTGTATGATATATTCTTTATGATTAAATATTTCTGGGTGCTGTCGGAACGGATTGCGGTTCGCCTTTCACCAAAACGAGTACATTTTGAGAATTTGCGCTGGCAGCGTAAATTTCATGTTAAAGACAGACGAACACTGACGATACAGGCATACACGTGTTGTATGACAGAAGTTTTTGTGATACAATTCCCCAGCAAACGCAAATCCCACAAATAGTGCACATACTGCAGCATAATGACATGAGGGAAAAATCTTGCATTCTCAAAGATCACACAATTTCAGAACCAGGGGACTGAAAAGCCTGAATTCATCGCAGGCTATCATTGTCGGATTTTTACTGCTGATCTTCACCGGCGCCGTTCTGCTCACGCTTCCGGTATCCAGAGCCGGGGAAGGCCATGCGTCTTTTGATGACGCACTTTTCACCTCTGTATCCGCCTCCTGTGTGACAGGGCTTGTCGTACAGGACACCGGCACCTACTGGTCTGCCTTCGGACAGCTCATCATTCTGATTCTGATCCAGATCGGCGGACTCGGCATCATCACCATGGCCATTGCCATCGTTCTTTTTTCCGGCAGAAAAATCAGTCTCGTCGAACGGAATATGATGGCGGACTCCATCAATGCGCCCTATCTTTCGGGCATCCTGCGGATCACCCGCTTCATTCTGCTGTTTACGGCTATCGTGGAGGGCGCCGGCGCTGTGAGTCTCATGACAGTGTTCATTCCGCGTTTCGGAGCAGCCCGGGGCATATGGTACGCCGTTTTCCATTCTGTATCCGCCTTCTGCAATGCAGGCTTCGATCTGATGGGACGTGAGAGCGGAAAATTTTCCAGCCTTACGGCTTTCACAGACAGTCCCGTCGTGAACATCACCATTATGGCGCTGATCGTCATCGGCGGTATCGGCTTTGTCACCTGGAATGACATGATCACGAAGGGGCCTCATTTCTCCCGATACCGGATGCAGACAAAAACCGTGCTGATCATGACGCTGTCTCTCATTGTCATTCCTGCGATATATTTCTATGTCTGCGAATACGGCGGTGAAGCCATGCCGACGCGCATACTTGCCTCCTTCTTCCAGTCCGTCACGACGAGAACAGCAGGTTTCAATACCACGGACCTGACAAAGCTGAGTGAAGCCGGCATATTTATTTTTATTGTGCTGATGCTGATCGGCGGATCGCCGGGCTCCACAGCCGGCGGCATGAAGACAACTACCGTCGCCGTGCTTTTCTCGCAGATGCTCAGCGTCTTCCGGAGAAGCGACAGCACGCCGCTGTTCCGGCGCCGCATTGATGAAGAAACAACCAGAAAAGCTTCCGCTCTGCTGCTGATGTATATCTTTCTCTTCTCACTGTCAGCCATCATCATCAGCCGTGTCGAGGGCATTCCGATGCTGACCTGTCTGTTTGAGACGGCGTCAGCGGTCGGCACCGTAGGTCTCACGCTCGGCATTACGCCGGGGCTTCACGCTGTATCCCGGATCCTGCTGATGCTTCTGATGTATGCAGGCCGTGTCGGCGGTCTGACGCTGATCTACGCCACCCTCTCGAACGATCGCAGCACCGGAAAACTGCCGCTGGAACAAATTACCGTGGGATGACCACAGTACCTTAGTACAATGAGGAGGCTTACAAATGAAATCCATACTGCTGATAGGACTTGGAAGATTTGGAGGAAACATCGCCAAGAAACTGCATGAAATGAACGATGAGGTGCTCGCCATTGACAGAAACGAACAGCGTGTCAACGACGTCATGGACCATGTGACAAATGCGCAGATCGGTGACAGCACTGACCGCAATTTTCTGAATCAGCTCGGGGTGCGGAATTTTGACTGCTGTATCGTAGCCATCGGCGATCACTTCCAGGATTCCGTTATCACAACTTCCCTGCTGAAGGAGCTTGGCGCACAGAAAATCGTTGCCCGCGCATCCAGCGCAATTCATGAAAATTTCCTGAAAAAAATAGGCGCTGATGACGTCGTCTATCCGGAAAAGCAGATGGCCGCCTGGACAGCTGTTCGCTGCAGCATTGACCGGATCCTCGATTACATTCCCATCTCGTCCGACCACGCTGTGTATGAGATTGAAATGCCGGAAGGGTGGGTCGGGCACACTGTCGGCGAGCTGGATATCCGCCGCAGATATCAGATTACGATCATGGGCATCCGCAACGGCGATGACCTGAACCTCACGGTGACACCGGATACCATGCTCACCCATGACATGACCCTGATGGTACTTGGCGAGAACAGCGTCGTACAGAAATGCCTGCAGGGCAAACACAAACTGCGGTAACGCTCTTTACTGATCACACTTTTCCAGCTGCATCTCAAAAAGAGAAAAGACGTGGCACACTGCTGACTGACAGCAGTATGCACACGTCTTTCTTCATTCAGCGTCTTTTTTCTGAGAAAACGGGTTCTTCAGTTTTTTATTATCGACTTCTGTTTATATCGAAGATGGCCTCCTGAAGCTTCAGGCTGACGCAGCCCTGCAGACAGCCTGCCAATCCTCAGGCAGCGTTTACAGCGTTGCGACTTCGTCCTGCGAGATCGAGTGATACCCGTGCGCGGTGAGAACCTTCTCCGCCTTGTCTTCATCGCTGATCCGGAAGATCATGAAGGCATCGTCGACATTTTTCTTGCCGGGGATGGCATACATATACTCGATATTGATGCCGGCATCCTGAAGCACAGTGAGCAGGTCGCTCAGGCTTCCCACGACATCAGGAATGGCTACGATGATGACCGGTGTGAGGGAACTCACGTAATCGTTCCGCTTCAGCACATCGGTGCAGGATACCACATCATCCACGATCAGCCGGACAATACCGAAATTCTGCGTCTCGGCAAGGGAAAGCGCCCGCATATTCACGTCAGCGCTCTTCAGCAGCTTCATCAGATCACTCAGGGTACCCGGTTTATTTTCTACAAATACAGAAACCTGCTGTACGCTCATCCTTTTCTCCTTCTCTGTCTGTTCAGCATTTATCAGCTCTTCTCTGTCTGTTCAGCATTTATCAGTCCTTCTCTGCCTGTTCAGCATTTATCAGCTGAAATGCACATCATCTCTCGTATCTGGATACAGCCTGTGCATCAGATTTTTCTGTTGTCGATGACGCGGACGGCCTTGCCGTTGCTTCTCGTGATGCTCTTCGGTGCTACCAGCGTAACGACCGCCTTCAGGCCGAGCATATCTTTCAGCGCAGAAACCAGTTCCTTCTTGCGGTTGCCGATCACAACAACATCATCCGTAAACATCTCCGGCGTCATCTCCACGTGCACATCCAGGGTATCTGTATTGTTCACACGGTCAACGATGATCTGGTAGTTCGCCGGATAACCGAGCTTCAGCAGAACGGTCTCGATCTGAGACGGGAATACATTCACGCCGCGGATGATCAGCATATCATCGGAGCGGCCCTTCGGCTTCGTCATCTTCGCAAAGGTGCGGCCGCAGGAGCATTTTTCTCTCGTGATGCTGCAGATGTCTCTTGTGCGGTAGCGGAGCAGCGGATACGCTTCCTTGTCCAGAGATGTGAAAACAAGCTCGCCGTACTGTCCGTCAGGCATCGGTTCGCCGGTGTCCGGATCAATGATCTCTGCAAGGAAATGATCCTCATTGATGTGCATGCCTGCCTGCTCGCTGCACTCGAAGGATACGCCCGGGCCGGAAAGCTCTGTGAGGCCGTAGATATCATACGCCTTGATGCCCATGGTCTCCTGAATGCTCTGGCGCATCTCCTCGCTCCATGCCTCGGCGCCGAAAATACCGGCCTTCAGCGGAATATCATCCGGTCCCATGCCTTTTTCCTTCATGGTCTCGGCGATGTATGCCGCATAGGAAGGTGTGCAGCAGAGGATCGTCGCCTGCAGGTCCTGAATGAACATGATCTGCCGCTCCGTGTTGCCCGAAGATGCCGGGATCGTGAGGCATCCGACCTTATGGCTGCCGCCGTCCAGTCCGGCGCCGCCGGTGAAGAGTCCGTAACCATAGGCGATCTGGCACACATCCTCATTTGTGCCGCCGGCAGCGACGATCGCACGGGCAGTGCAGTCTGTCCAGAGATCGATATCATGCTGCGTGTAAAAAGCAACGACCCGCTTTCCGGTCGTGCCCGACGTGGAGTGAATGCGGACGCAGTCCTTCAGCGGCATGCCGAGCAGTCCGTAGGGATAGGAGTCCCTGAGGTCCTGCTTCGAGAGCGTCGGCAGTTTCCGGATATCCTCAATCGAGCGGATATCCGCAGGTGTCACGCCCTTCGCCTCCATCTTCTTTCTGTAGTAGGGAACATTGTCCCACACATGCTGAACCTGCTTTACCAGTTTTGTGTTCTGCATCGCCACGATCTCGTCGCGCGATGCCGTCTCAATTTCCTTCTGAAAATACCTCTCCAACGGATTAACCTCCCGGTCTGTACCCATGCAGACCTGCTTCGATCATGCAGCTGTTACCATCCGCTGCAACCGCATCCTATGTATAATAACAGTGTCAAAATTCATCACCCCTGTTGCACTTGTGCAAAAGTGGGTGAATGACTTATTGACACTATCATACTTATGACAGCTATATCATACGTATACCGGTGTATTATTATGCTTCCTTACCGAGTTTGAATGCCACGCGGTTCATCTCCAGGAACTTTGGCGGAACGACAACCTCCATAGCCTTCTGCCATGATTCCTCCGGCATATCAAAATACTTTGACAGTCTTCCCATCAGGACCATATTCACAGCCTTTGTCGATCCGGCCTTTTTGGCGAGCGACAGACAGTCGAGGGCATCCACCTTCGCGCCGGCCGCCTTCATTTTTTCAATGAGATTTTCCGGATATGTCGCATCGCCTGTAATGACAGGCATGGGATCCATCTGCTGTGTATTTGTCACGATCGTTCCGTCTTTCTTCAGCCACTCCAGGTAACGGGCAGCCTCCAGTGTCTCAAAGGATACGACCGCATCCGCCTCGCCCTTGTCAATGATGGGCGAATATACTTTGCTTCCCCAGCGCACATAGGTGACAACGCTGCCGCCTCTCTGCGACATGCCGTGTACCTCCGATACCTTGACATCATATCCCGCGGCGAGAAGAACCTGACCAAGCATCTTGCTGGCGAGCAGCGTTCCCTGTCCGCCGACACCGACGATCATTACACTCTTCGTATCACTCATCACTGCTCACCGCCTTTCTTCTCTGCTGCGCCGGTTTTGCCTGCTGCCTTTGCTTCCGCTTCCTGCGCCTTTTTCATCTGATCCAGTTCATACCGGGAGAATCCGGGTTTGATCTCCGCGTGCGGATTGCCCGTGCTGTCCACGATCGCATCCACAGGGCACATCTGCTGGCAGACGCCGCAGCCTACACACTGTGTCGCATCGATAACGGATTTGCCGTTGCGGAACGAAATGGACGGGCAGCCGATCTTCATGCAGCTGCGGCAGCCGATACACTTGTCTTCCTCGACGCGGAAGGGTTTCTCATGGTGCACATATTTAAGCAGCGCGCAGGGACGTCTGGAAATGATGACAGACGGCGCATCCACAGCCAGTTCTTCCTTCACGGCCTTATCCGTGGCCGCCAGATCATACGGATCCACGACGCGTACGTGCTCGATACCCATGGCCTTTACGAGAGCCTCGAGGTCTATGCGTCCTGCCGGATCGCCCTTGATATTGTAGCCGGTCGTCGGATTCTCCTGATGGCCGGTCATGCCGGTAATGGAATTGTCCAGGATGATCACCGTCGTATTGGACTGGTTATAAGCGATATTGGCCAGGCCGGTCATACCGGAGTGCATAAACGTGGAATCGCCGATGACGGCCACGGAATGATGTGCGTTTTCCTCGCCGCCTGCCACGTTGAAGCCGTGTGCAGAGCCAATGGAGGCGCCCATGCAGATATTGGTGTCCATAGCATACAGCGGAGCCGCTGCGCCGAGCGTGTAGCAGCCGATATCGCCGAGGACTGTGCATTTATTTTTCTTCAGGGTATAGAAAAGGCCTCTGTGCGGACAGCCGGAGCACATCACCGGAGGACGGATGGGCAGATTTTCATCGAGCTTTCTGCCCTCATGCGGCTTTCTGCCGAATGCTTCTGCCACAATGTTCTGTGAAAATTCGCCGCAGATCGGCAGGATATCCTTACCCTTTACGGAAAGGCCCATGACCTTGCAGGCGTTCTCGATCACCGGATCCAGTTCTTCCACTACATACAGTTCCTTAACCTTTGCAGCGAAATCGCGGATCTTCTGCTCCGGAAGTGGCCATACCATGCCGAGCTTCAGGACAGAAACTTCATCTCCGAATACTTCCTTGACATACTGATAGGAGGTGGAATCGGTGATGATACCGATGTCCGTGCCGCCCATCTCCACGCGGTTCAGCGGACTCGTCTCCGCCCATGCAGCCAGCTTCTTCAGTCTCTCCTCCACGATCGGATGGCGGCGCTTGGCGTTGGCAGGAACCATGACATTCTTCGGAATATTTTTCACATATTCGCGGATATGCTCCGTGCGCTCTCCTGTCTCCACAACAGACTGGGAATGAGAGACACGGGTGCACATCTTTACGAACACAGGTGTGTCAAAATTCTCAGAGAGATCATAGGCCGTCTTTACGAACTCCAGTGCCTCCTGCGAATCCGACGGCTCCAGCATCGGAACCTTCGCCGCGATCGCATAATGACGGGAATCCTGCTCATTCTGAGAAGAATGCATGCCCGGGTCATCCGCCACACCGATCACAACGCCGCCGTTGACACCCGTGTAAGCCATCGTAAACAGCGGGTCCGCAGCCACGTTCAGGCCTACATGCTTCATACCGCAGAAAACGCGGCGGCCCGCCTGTGAAGCTCCGTACGCAGATTCCATGGCCACTTTTTCATTCGGCGCCCATTCACAGTAGATGTCGTCGTATTTTGCAGCTTCCTCCTCGATCTCCGTACTCGGTGTTCCCGGGTAGCTTGATGCAAAGCTGCAGCCCGCCTCGTAAAGTCCACGGGCGAACGCTTTATTGCCTAGCATTAACTGTTTCATTTCCTGCACTCCTTCAACTGTATAATTATAGATATTGATATTCTATCACCAAAAGGCGCCTCTGTCTTCAAAAAGAAAAGCCGGTGCGCATCCGCACCGGCTTCACATTATTTCTTTTTCTTAGCGTTCTTACGCTGAAGTGCAGCGAGCTGCTGCTTCATCTTCTTCTCAGCAGCCTTCTTGCTGTCCTTATTTTTTCCGCCTAACTTGCTCATCTGTCTCACACCCTTTCCCAAATCCGTGTTGATAACCCGACATGCTGTAACGCGCTGCAAACCTTATAAGTTCATGCGCCACCGTGCACGCCAGAATCTTTCTGAGTTCACGTTATCATACACCCGATCCGGGAATTTGTCATCAACGCTCCTGTCAGAACCGCACGGTTTCCAGCCATCCGCACGGTTCTGCAGGAATTTCTGCAGGGTTTAGCAGCTGTAAGCGGAACATACCGGCAAAAGCAGGAGGAGTCCGGTACTGTTTCCAGCATGAAGCCTGAGGGCCTGATTATGATCAGTAGTTCTCAGCGTGAACTTCGAAGAAGCTCTTCGGATGCTTGCAAACCGGGCATACATCCGGAGCAGAAGTACCTACGCATACATGTCCGCAGTTGCGGCACTCCCATACGGTTACGCCGCTCTTCTCGAATACCTTCTTCTGCTCAACATTGCTCAGAAGCTTGCGATAGCGTTCCTCATGAGTCTTCTCGATGGCAGCCACACCGCGGAACTGCTCAGCCAGATCCGTGAAACCTTCCTCGTCTGCATCCTTTGCGAAACGATCATACATATCTGTCCACTCGTAGTTCTCGCCCTCAGCAGCTGCTTTCAGGTTATCCTCAGTCGTACCGATGCCGCCGAGTGCTCTGAACCAGAGTTTTGCGTGCTCTCTCTCGTTGTCTGCCGTCTTCTGGAAAAGTGCTGCGATCTGCTCGTAACCTGCTTTCTTTGCAACAGATGCAAAATATGTGTACTTATTCGTTGCCTGTGACTCGCCTGCGAAAGCTTCCTGAAGATTCTTCTCTGTCTTAGTTCCTGCGTAACGATTTGCCATAATGATTTCCCTCCTTAAAAATAAACTTGTGCATTTCTTTACTTATTGTGCATTACTAAACTTATTGTGCATTTCTTAATTTCCGACGACTGTTTCTCTTTACATCTGCTGCCGTCAGTACAGCTGTTATGCCGGAGAAGCATTCTCCTCTTCACGGGCCATGCATTCACTGCATACGCCTTCGAAGACTGTCATGTGGCAGATAACCCGACCGCCTGTCGCCTTTTCCGCTTCCCGGTCTATCTTGTGGTCGTAGGATGACGGATAATCGGTAATTCTCCCGCAGCGGATACAGTGGAGATGATCATGCGGTTCCGGATTTCCGTCATAGAAGCTCCACCCGTTGCCGTCTATTTTCTGAATCTGCCCTTCCTGTGCAAACAGATTCAGATTGCGATACACTGTCGCGAGGCCGATCCGCGGGTCTTCCTCTCTTACGATCTGAAGAACCTCTTCCGCTGTGCGATGAATATTCCTGCCCTTCACTGCCTGAAGGATCATCTGTTTCTGATGTGTATTTCGTCTTTCCATGCGCTCTCCTTATTGATAACAATTATCATTATAATCAATGTGGCTGAAATGTCAACAGATTTCGAAAAAATTTTCTCGACATTTTTTCAGATACTCAGAACGCAAAGAAGCCGCGGAAGGAAACACCCTCCGCGGCAGCTCTGTACAATGTACAATATTTGATTAGCTTTGCTTCCGTCGTTTTCCGCCCGAGACCACGATGCCTGCCGATACAAGGATCAGGGATATCAGCGTCAGCAGATTGAATGCCTCCGCTCCTTCATCCAGGAATGCCGCAGACAGAAGAACGCCGAGAACAGGATTCATGAAGCCAAGGATCACGATATGACTAACCTCGTTGTATTTCAGCAGAACACTCCAGAGCGTATAGGCCCCGGCTGAGATGAATCCCATATACAGGATCAGAATAACTGCCTCCGGACCGGAAGGTGATATCCGTCCGCCGGCCGCAAAACTCCCGATGGACATAGTGAGTCCGCCCAGGAAAAACTGCCAGCCGCTCAGCACCACGGGATCCTCATGGTCGCTGAATTTCTTGATCAGATTGGCAGCCATGGCACTCGACAGAGTGGCGAGGATCATGGCGCCATCTCCTGCCAGCGAAAATGGCGCACCGGAAATCCTGCCTCCCGATGAGATCAGCACGACGCCGAGAAACCCCAGAAGGCTGCCGATTGTCTTCCGTGCTGTCAGCTTCTCATAATGAAAGATGAATACCGAGAAGATAATAGAAAAGAAATTTCCCGCCGCATTGATGATGGAACCCCGCACGCCCGAAGTGTGCGCCAGCGCCGTGTAAAAGAACACATACTGCAGGATCGTCTGAAAGCACATCAGAGCCAGCACATATTTCACTGACTGACGCTTCGGCACGGATATTTTTTTCTTACGGATACTGTCAAAAATAATGACCATCAGCCCGGCGATCGTAAAACGGACGCCGGCAAAAAGAATGCGAGATGCCAGATCTCCCTTCGGCACGTTGAATAATACATAGCCGATCTTGATGGCAGGCGAGGCGGATCCCCAGAGAAAACAGCAGATCAGCGCCGCCACGAAAACAACTACCGGCTCTGTCCAGAAGCGTCTTCTGTTATCCTCATGTTTTTCCCCTTCTGTCACTATTTCTTCAGTCATTTCTCTCCCCCTGAGACCAGCCTTTCCTCTGCCCGTATTCCCGCTGGCGGAAAACTGCACAGCGTATCAGAGCTTTCTGAAGTCAGATGCCGGATGTTTGCAGATCGGGCAGATGAAATCGGGAGGCAGCACCTCACCCTCATAAATATAACCGCAGATCGTGCAGATCCATCCCTTCTTCGGCGCGTCATCCTTCTTCGGTGCCGGTGCAGGTTTGATATGTGCGAAATAGTATGCATAGGTAGCCGATGCCGTGTCGTTAAGCACCTCTCCTCCGGTCACATCCGCAATAAAAAGCGTATGACTTCCGAGATCTACCGTCTGGCGCACCTTGCCCGACAGATAGGCGTTGACATCCGGCGTCGTGATATACGTGATGCCGTTTTCCGCACGGCGGAACTCGATTCCGGTCATCTTGTCCGTGTCACGGCCGCTCTGATAGCCGAATCTCTGATAGATATCAAAGGTAGATGCCTCACTCAGAATGGAGACATTAAATTCCCCGGTATGCAGGATCATATCGTGGGTAAAATCCGTCTTGTTGAGTGCGATAGCGATCGTGTTCGGTGCACTTGCCACCTGCAGCGCCGTATTGATGATACAGCCGTTGTCACGATCCCCCTCCTTTGCCGTGCAGACAAAGAGTCCGTAGCTGAGTTTTCTCATTGCCATGTCAATCATATTACCTTCTCCTTTCCAGCCCCTTTCCGGGCTTCCTATGCTCTATTAACAGTTCCTTTTCAGAACCCCCATTCTTTATTTCTGAATCCGCTTAGAATCTCCTCATCCGGAGCTATCAGCGCCCCAATGTTCGGAGCCTCTGCCATCTTCGGCTGGTTTTTCTCATCTGTCGTTTCCATACCGTTCTTCACGCCTCTTTTCATCCGCAGCCATCTCAACTGCAGGATTCGAAAAGCGATGGAGCAGTCGGGCTTTCATTTTTCATATTGTCCGCGAAAGTATAAAACACATTATACCAGTCAAACACGGGCGTTTACAGATTCAGAATAGCATATCCACCCGGGAAAAGAAATGGAGAAAACGGGACAGACATTTTTACATTAAGGAAAGGGAGCGGACATTTTTACTCTGTGTTACAATAAGCTCCACAGAGGGCGCAGGAATCCGCTGTGATGACAATCATCAGAGAACAGAATCAGATCGGCGGTGCCTGTCTGCATAAAACCTGCAGATTTCATCACGCCGATAAACAGGAGGGGAAAAATTGGAAAAAGCAAAGGTATATTTCACCGACTTTCGGACCCGTCTGGGTGTACCGCTGCCGGAAAAGCTCCAGAAGCTGATCCGCCGTGCGGGCATAGGCGACATCGATATGAAGGATAAGCTGGTCGCCATCAAGATGCATTTCGGTGAGCTTGGCAACATCGCCTATCTCCGTCCGAACTATGCAAAGGCAGTCGCGGACGTTGTAAAAGAGCTGGGCGGCAAGCCATTCCTCACGGACTGCAACACACTTTATCCCGGTTCCCGGAAAAACGCCATCGACCATCTGTACTGTGCGGAAGTCAACGGCTTTAACCGTGTGACCACCGGCTGTCCGGTCATCATCGGCGACGGCCTCCGCGGAACAGATGACATCGCCGTCCCCGTCCGCAACGGAGAATTCTGCAAGGAGGCGTATATCGGCAAGACGGTCATGGATGCCGATGTTTTTATCTCCCTGACGCACTTCAAGGGGCATGAGGAGACCGGTTTCGGCGGCACGATCAAAAATATCGGCATGGGCTGCGGTTCCCGCGCGGGAAAAATGCAGCAGCACATGAACGGCAAGCCCCATGTCATTGAGGAAAAATGCCGTGGCTGCCGGCGCTGTGCCTCCGAATGCGGTTCCGACGCCATTTTCTATGATACCGGCAAGGCACGGATCGATCAGGATATCTGCAAGGGCTGCGGCCGCTGCATCGGTGCCTGCTCCTTCGATGCCATTGAAAACGACAACTGGGATGCCAACGAGATGCTCGACAGGCGTATGGCAGAGTACGCACAGGCTGTCTGCGACGGGCGCCCCTGCTTCCACATCAGCCTGATCACGGATGTTTCCCCGAACTGCGACTGCCACGGAGAAAATGACGCGCCGATTCTGCCCAACATTGGTATGCTCGCTTCCTTCGATCCGATCGCCCTCGACCAGGCGTGTGCCGATCTCTGTCTCCATGCGACGCCGATCCGCAACAGCCAGCTCGGTGACAACCTGGCAAAACCCGACTGGCACCATCATCACGATAACTTCCTCGACAGCAACCCGAATGTCTGCTGGCAGGCGACGCTGGATCAGGGTGAAAAAATCGGTCTCGGATCGAGACAGTATGAGCTGATCACCATGAAGTAAATATCACCCTTTTAAAATCGCCTGCAGCCAGCGGCACAGCACGCTGCCGCTCTGCTCCGCGATCCTCAACACTTCCTCGTGCGTGTGTTTTTCTGTGGCAATGCCTGTGGCCATATTGGTGACACAGGCAATGCCGAGCACCTTCATGCCCAGGTAATTCGCGGCGATCGTCTCCGGGACCGTAGACATGCCGGTCGCGTCCGCACCAAGCGTGCGGAACGCCCGGATCTCCGCCGCCGTCTCATAGCAGGGTCCGGGGAAAAACATATACACGCCCTCCCGGTAGCCGATATTCAGGCCATCCGCGATCTTCTCCGCCTGCGCGATCCACCCGCGTGAATATGCCTCGGACATATCCGGGAAACGCACACCGAACCGCTCGTCATTTGCGCCGATCAGCGGATTCTGCCCGCTGAGATTGATATAGTCCCGGATCACCATCAGGTCTCCCACAGCAAACGTCTGATTGACCGCACCGCAGGCATTGGTGATAATCAGCCGTTGTACGCCGAGCATCTTCATGACGAAGACCGGGAACACCACCTGCTGCATGCTGTATCCCTGATAAAAATGAAAGCGTCCCTGCATGACGGCAGTCATCCGCCCGCCGATCTTTCCGAACACAAAATTACCTGCCTGTCCGGCTATCGTACCCTTCGGAAAATGCGGGATCTCCGCATAGGGAATCACCGTTGTATCCTGCATGGTTTTTACCAGGCCGCCAAGACCGCTGCCGAGAATGACACCGGTATCAGGCAGGTCAGATATCTGCTCTCTGATAAAGGAAGCCGCCTCCATTACTTTTTCATAATCCATCTGTCAGTCCTCCCTCTTCTTCATGCGCATTTTCCACCCGTAATCTCATGAACAGTTTTTGTTAGCGTCTGCGGATGGTTGCGGGTTGGAAGCATCTGTATCTCAGACCATCCTGCCAGAATCAGTGCAAATCAGTGATTTTTGCCTGTATTCTTCATGCACAGCTTCTGCCTGTATTATATAATAGATGAACAGGGATTGAACAGCGCCACGAACTGCAGGCGACGCCAACAGGAGGAAAAATCATGCAGACAATACCATCATACAAACTTCGCAACGGGGTGGAAATCCCCGCTGTCGGCTTCGGATGCTACAAGCTCGCGACAGACGAAGTCAACGAACTCATGCGTCAGGCATATGACAACGGGTACCGTCATTTTGATACCGCATCCTTCTACGGGACAGAGGAAGGCATGGGCGATGCTTTTAAGACACTCGGCATTGACCGCAAGTCTCTTTTTCTGACGAGCAAGGCATGGAAGACAGAACTTGATGATGTGGAGAGCGCTTTTTACGCTACGCTGAAAAGACTGAAGACAGATTATCTGGATCTCTACCTGATCCACTGGCCCCGCCCGGATCTCTCCGATCCGTCATGGGCAGAGACCGATCTGAAGGCATGGCATGTCATGGAAAAACTGTATAAGAAAGGCGATGTCCGTGCCATCGGTGTCAGCAACTTTCTCCCGCAGCATCTGCTTCCGCTGCTGGCTGACTGTGAGGTCGCGCCCATGGTAGACCAGCTGGAGATTCATCCGGGCTACGGACAGGAATGCGCCGTTTCCTTTGCGAAGGAACACGGAATTCAGATGGAGGCCTGGAGCCCGCTGAGCCGCGGCCGCGTGACAAGCCATCCGCTGCTGCAGGAGCTCGCGGAGAAATACGGCTGTTCGACAGCGCAGATCTGCCTGCATTATGCTGTGCAGCAGGGCATCATACCGCTGCCGAAGTCCTCTTCTCCGGAGCGGATGCGTCAGAACCTTGATGTCTTCAGCTTTTCCCTGTCAGAGGAAGACCTGTATCGTCTGCGCACCATGCCGCAGGCGGGCTGGAGCGGTGAGCATCCGGATTTCGAGCGGGTATTTTTCTGACCGACCCGTTCACTGTTCATGTATTGCCGGCCTGTAAATAACCTGCCGGATGTCCGAAGTCCTGTACCACATGATACGAACAGGGCAGCAATACAGTATGAAAGCAGCCGCAGTCCTCTGTACAGAAGACTGCGGCTGCTGTTGTTTAAGCTGACAGAGAGCCACAGCTGATCACGAAGTGATTAAATGCGGCAAATATCGCGATTACGGGGTAAATCCCACGAAGTGTGATTTATCCTGTTTAATCATCAGACCAGATTGTGACCTGCTGCGTCAGGACATTTTATTTTATCTCCGGATACTGAATGCACCCTTGCCGGGAAATACGGCGGCGCCGCCAAGTGCCTCCTCAATTCTGAGCAGACGATTGTACTTGGCTACCCGCTCCGATCTCGCCGGAGCACCCGTCTTGATCTCGCCCGTATTCAGAGCGACAGCCAGATCTGCGATCGTTGTATCCTCAGTCTCACCGGAACGATGGGAAACGATTGCCCGCATGCCAGCCTTATGCGCCATCTTGATGGCATCCAGCGTCTCGCTGACAGAACCGATCTGATTCAGCTTGATCAGAATTGCATTGCCGGAGCCGAGCTCAATACCCTTTTTCAGGCGGCTGGTATTGGTGACAAACAGGTCATCGCCGACAAGCTGAACCTTATCGCCCAGCTCACGGGTCATCTTCTGCCATCCTTCCCAGTCTTCCTCATCGAGGCCGTCCTCGATGGACCAGATCGGATATTTTTCAATCAGGCTCTTCCAGTGTGCGATCAGTTCGTCAGAGGTGAAATCTCTGCCGGACTTCGGCTGATGATAGAAGCCCTTGCCCTTCTCGCTCTTCCACTCCGAGGAAGCTGCATCCATGGCGAGCACAAAGTCCTTTCCGGGTTCATAGCCGGCCTTGTCAATGGCCCTGAGAATGTGCTCGATCGTGTCCTCATCACTGGCCAGATTCGGTGCAAATCCACCCTCATCGCCAACCGCCGTGGTATTGCCCTCTTCCTTCAGCAGCTGCTGCAGCGCATGATATACCTCAACGGACCAGCGCAGTCCCTCGCTGAACGTCGGTGCCCCAGCCGGCATGATCATGAATTCCTGCGTATCCACGGAATTGGTGGCATGTACACCGCCGTTCAGAATGTTCATCATCGGAACCGGAAGCGTATTGGCATTGGAGCCGCCGAAGAAACGATACAGCGGAATGTGCAGGGATTTTGCAGCCGCGTCTGCCGCTGCAATGGAAACAGCGAGGATGGCATTTGCACCCAGGTTGGATTTATCCTTTGTGCCGTCCAGATCGATCATGATTTTATCAACGGCATAGGTATCCGCTGCGTCTGCGCCGACAAGCGCTTCGGCAATTTTTGTATTGATATTGTTGACAGCTTTGGACACGCCTTTGCCGTTAAACTTAGTCTTATCCCCGTCGCGCAGCTCCAGCGCCTCAAATTCGCCGGTGGAAGCACCTGAGGGTGAAGCACCGCGGCCCACGGTTCCATCCGCAAGGGTTACTTCTGCTTCAACCGTGGGATTACCTCTCGAATCAATGATCTGTCTGCCGTGTACTTTTTCTATCTGAAGATTTTTTTCCATAATATTTGCCTCCTGAAATCTATTCCTGTATGCCTCATCTGAAACATCGACTTCCGCAGCCGGTCACTTATCGCCTTCCGGCGGATCGGCAGCTCCCGCATCCGGTCACTTTCGTACGGATTCATCCCGGCTCCATATCCTCAACGTCATCGAATGACAGTGTAGAACAGGAATTATAAAAATTCTGTCTTTCAGACAACGCCGGGGCAATGTTTGATATGGTTAACTGTGTTTGTTGTGACTAACTATATAGCAAAAAATATGTAATGTCAAACACAAAAGTTCCGTTGACATCACATATTCATTGAATAAGCTCTTCGAATCGCAACCACCGCAGTTTTTTCAGCGGCAGCAGAACTTCCCCGACTGCCGGGTTCACATCAGCGGCCGCACGGCTTCATACAGTTCGCGGTAGCGCTCATAGATCTTCCTGTATTTTTCGTGCATCTCCAGCCTGGGTTCAAAGGTCCGGCGAACCTCCACCATCTGTTCGGCTGCCTCTTGCAGATTTCCGAAGTAACCGAGCGCAGCGCCCGTCAGCATGGCACTGCCGACCGTGCCGGCATCCGGGGTCCTGAGGGCCTCGACCGGGACATTCAGCATATCCGCCTTCATCTGCATCCACATCGCAGATTTCGCCCCGCCGCCGGTTGCGCGGATCCGGTGATACTGCAGACCGGATTTTTCCAGATGCTCAACGTTCAGGCACATCTCATACACGACGCCCTCCAGGCATCCGCGATAGATGTCCGCAGCTGTCGATGCCGCCGTGAGGCCGGCGATCACACCTCTGGATCCCGTATCCATGTACGGTGTGGCAGCTCCCGCAAAGTGCGGCAGGACCAGGAGACCGGATGGCGTATCCTGCCCCCGGCTTTCCGCATACTGCCGCTCCAGATACTCATTGACGGATATGCCTTCTGCCTCCGCCAGGGATTTTTCCCTTCCGGCCAGTGTTTCGGTGAACCACTGTATCAGCGCACCGCCGGTATAGGAAAAAGCATAGGTCACGTAGGTGCCCGGAACGACGTAGGGAACCACCGCGTAATTTCCGTCATACATCGGTTCCATCGGCGGAACGCCTGCATATACAGGCGTCAGACATTCCACTGTACCTGCGCCGTCGACAGCCGTACCGGCATCGAATACACCCGCGCCGACCGCAGCAGCGATCTGATCATGGCTGATGGAAACGACGACAGTTTTTCCTGACAGGCCGGTCTTTGCCATTGTCTCAGCATTTACCGGCCCGGCCGGCGTCCCTGTGGGAACGGGCTTTGAAAAAAGATGGCGATCAATACCCGCTGCCCCGAAAATCTCATCGCTCCAGTCCAGCTTCCGGATGTCGAAGGCCATCGTGCGCGTCGCCAGTGAATAATCAATCTGCGCCACGCCGGTCAGCATAAACACCACGTAATCCTCGATCAGGAAGGCATGTGCTGCTCTGGCATACAGGTCCGGCTGATGCTTTTTAACCCACATCAGTTTCGGAAGACTGTACATCTCATGCGGCCGGACACCGGCGATTTCCGCGATATGCCGGCTGCCAAGCCTTTCCTCGAGCTCATGACATTCTTCAGAGCCTCTTTTGTCCGTATCCAGCATGCAGTCTTCCAGCGGAATGCCCTTCTCATCTGTCAGCACAAACGTTTCTCCGAAGCTTGTCACGCCGAATCCGCCGAGATCGGGAACCTGCGACGCCATTTCCCGGATCACGCCATATACGCCATCCATCAGCGCGGACGCATCCAGCGTGTGCGCATCCGCACCGCGGCGCACAGGATAATCCCGGTATGCGCGTCCCAGAAATTTTCCGTTTTCATCGAACACCGTCAGCTTGCACCCGGTTGTTCCAATGTCCAGTCCGCCGATCTTCATAAGCTCTCATGCCTCCTCTGCTGATCTCAGTCGATCTCGACCCAGTTCCATCCGAGGTAGGTCGTGAACGCCTCCTTCAGGATATCCTTCATATGTCCGACGCCGACAACGGTGTGGTGCTTGAAGCCTCCGCGCGCCAGTCTGATCAGCTTGTTCTGCAGATCCGGCACCTCACATACGCCTGCGCAGCCAAAGTAATCGTCCTCGATCGGATCACCGGTGAACTCGCCCTCACTCGCGTAGATCGTTATTTTTCCGTCCTTTGTAAAGCAGTTCGTGATCGTCGTCGGGAACGGTCTGATCCTGCCCTCATTGCTGCCCCAGCCGGAGCCCGGATCCGTCTTGTCAAACATCTTGTGATTGGTGACGGTTCCCTTTCCGGTCATCAGGGACTGTGCGACCGGTCCGCAGTGGAACAGGATGACCTTGTTCTCATCATCGCCGTAGTTGTTGTTCCAGTCAAGAATCGCCGACGGCTGTCCGCTGGCGAGACTCACGGCGCGCATGCAGAGCGCAGAGCACATATCAATCTCGCAGGAGGCCGGAATCCCGCGGTCGTTCAGCTCAGAGAGCAGTACGCACGGGCAGATGCGAAGCTCAGCTTCCATCTCATTCCAGCAGCGGAGCGCCAGGGCGTCCAGATGGTACTCTGCAATATACTCGTCAATGACAACGGAAAGCTTTGCCAGTGTCATCTTGTTCGGCTGCGGAACTTTTGAAAAATCTGTGTAGTTCTCAAGTCTTTCGACCTTTGCCAGAACCGTCGGATCGTCATCCTTCTTCTGACGCACCTTGAAAAATACTTCGGACAGATCGAAAGCCTCTACGTTGATCCCGTACTTCTGCATGGTGATCTCGTCGAAACGCACGGTCTTGAAGGCCGTTGTTCTGGCGCCGATGCAGCCGATGTTGAAACGTCTCATGCCGTTCACGACGCGGCAGATGGCGGCGAAGTCATCCAGATTTTTCCGGAATGCCGGCGAGAGAGGATGCACCACATGCGGCTTCATGACGGTAAACGGCACCTCATACTGTGTGAATACATCTGTCACGGAGAACTTGCCGCAGAAAGCGTCGCGGCGGTGGGCGAAATCCATCTTGCCGATCTCGTCAGGATATGCCTGCATGAGGATCGGAACGCCCGCATCCTGCAGTGCCGTGATTGCTCCGTTTTCGTCCGCGAAGATCGGCATGGAAAATATCACGCCATCGAACGCACCCTCGTGCTCTTTCAGCCATTTCGCATATAACCTTCCCTCGTCACGTGTCTCGATGCCGCCGAACCGCGTCAGCTTCTCATCCATGGCGATATAGCCGTACCCGGCGTCCGTGACAGCCTTGATCATGTCCTGTCTTGCTCCATAGATCAGCTCACCCGGCATAAAGCCGCGGTTGCAGAATGCCAGTGCAAATGTTGTTTTCCGTGCCATTTTTCATACCTCCCGTTTCTGATGAACATTGACCGCTCCTGCTGCGGATGTTTCATGTATTGACAGCTGCTCATTGTTTTTTCGATATCCCGGGTATATCCAGATATCCCAGGCATTTCCCGATATCCTCGGAATTTTTATTGTTGTCAGTATTGTATAGCCTCCGTTGCCCTTCTTATAGCATGCAGTGTCCGTAAAACTTTGATTTTGTCCGCTGATCTGCTTAGCATCCTCCCGACATTGTGTTACATTATAAAGGATGAATTGTTTACAGGTTCTGGCAGACAACACAGATCTGTATTCTGGACTTTCACGCCAGATCAGATAAGTGTGAACATCGATACACTTCGAATTATCATTGAACAAAAAGGGAAACACGGTCATATGCTGTCAAATTTTGACTTCACAAAACTGAACGGGCTTCTGAAAGACTTCTATGAGCTCACCGGCATCCGTATTACCGTCTTTGATGAAGATTTCAGAGAGCTGACGTCCTACCCCGAACAGTTGTCAGAAGCCTGCGCCTTCATCCGTCAGGATCCTGAGGCTGAAGCAGCCTGCCATGCCTGTGACCGGCAGGCCTGCAGAAAAGCAAAGGCTCTTCACGAATCCGTTGTGTATCAGTGTCACGCCGGCCTCACGGAAGCCGTGGCACCGGTGTTCGTCGGCAATCTGCCCGCGGCTTATATTCTGTTCGGTCACCTCTTTTCCTACCCTTCTCATGAAGAGGGCTGGGAACAGATCCGTCACACCTGCAGCAGATACCATCTGGATGAGCAGGCCCTGAAGCCTCTGATCGACAGTCTTCCGATCACACCGCACGATAAGATCATTGCCTCCTCGCACATTCTGCAGGCTGTCGCCTCCTATCTCTGCCTGGACAGGATTATCACGCTCCGGCAGCAGGACCTGTCCGTGCGGATCGATGAATATATCACGGAGCACTATCTGGAGGATCTCGATGTAAAAAAGATCTGCCATCATTTTTACATCGGGAAGACGCAGCTGTATCAGATTTCCGCCGAAAACTACGGCAAGGGAATTGCCGAACATATCCGGGATATGAAAATCGCCCGCGCAGAAGAGCTTCTGGCGGACGATCCTGATCTGTCTGTTCATGAAATTGCTTCCATGTGCGGTTTTTCCGATTACAATTATTTCATCACCGTCTTCCGGAAGAAGACCGGCATGGCGCCAGGTAAATACCGCAGGAGCCGGAGCCTGCCGGACAGCGGGCAGAAAAATACACCATAAGCTGCTCCCTGCCATACGCAAAAAGAAGAGCTGCAGGTGCAGTGAAAAAGACATGCCCGCAGACAGAGAACCGGTAAAAAGATGCCTGCATGCAGATACAAAGTCAGTCAATCATGGCAAATGTCCGCATGGCAGCGCTGACATCCTTATGCATTGCATCCCTTGCGGCCATGGACACCGTGGAGAAGAACGCCGGCTCCGCAGGTTTCAGGGCTTTCAGCGCCTCCACTGCCGCATTTCCGCCGGCCTTATCCATGTAGGTAAAATAATTGATCTTTCTGACGCCGGCCTTCACCGCATTGTGATAATCCTCATGGCTGACACCTGAACCGCCATGCATGACAACAGGGATACCCCCGGTGAGCTTTCTGACATTCCGGACGACGTCGAAATTCAGGCGCGGTTTTTCCAGATAGATACCGTGCGTCGTCCCGAAGGAACATGCCAGCGCATCAATGCCGGTGTCCTTAACAAAAAGCTTTGCCTGCGCCGGATCTGTGTAGATCTTTGTATCATCTTCGGCACCGCTGCCGTCGCCGAGGCCGGACTCTCTGCGTCCCATGCTTCCGAGCTCTGCTTCTACAGAGGCCCCTGTCTTCGCAGCCATTGCCACGGCCATCTTCGTGTTCTCCAGATTCTCTTCATAGGGAAGCGTTGAGCCGTCATACATGATGCCGGTGAATCCCAGATCCAGCGCCTGCTGCAGATAGTCGAGCGTTTCACCGTGATCCAGGTGAACACATACCGGCACATTTGCCTTCTTTGCCTGATCGATCATGATCGGTCCGATCAGGGATAATTTGATCCACGGCTCATGGCACTGGGCGAACTGAAGGATCACCGGCAGCTGATTCTCCTCAGCCGCAGCGAGAATGGCCTCCAGTGCTTCCAGATTCGGACAGTTGAATGATCCGACGGCAATATTTTTCTCTTCAGCGATCTTAAGAATCTCTTTTAATGTAACGAGCATGATCTGATTCCTCCTGCAATCAAATGATATAGGTGTCACAAGTATGATAACCGGATCAATAAGTCATTCACTCACTTTTGCACAAGTGCAACGTGGGTGATGACTTTTAACTCCGAATTGTGCGCCTTCTTTATTTTTCCCTGTATGCATCATACACCCTGTTCCCATCATTTGCCTGCATGCTTTCAAAGTTATTGCGTGAACTTTTTGTGAATACCTTTTGATCACGTCGATTTTTATCAGAATCTGCATTCCGTTGTTATAACAACACAATAATCATGCCGTCAGTGTCATAATCAGCGCAGTTGATGACACAGCGATCCGCTTTGTGATCGTAGATATAACGCGCTGCACGCATATTTACAGATTTGTTTACTTCCTGCGGCAGACGATACAGGAGTCATCGCAGGATACACTGTGAATTACAAACGACAACATGAAACACAGTGATAAATAACAGCACCCACGAGGAGGGAAAGAAAGATGGAAAACAAGATGTTCTGCTATCAGTGTCAGGAAACCGCCGGCTGCAAGGGATGCACCATCTCCGGTGTCTGCGGAAAGAAACCGGAAGTAGCCCGCATGCAGGATCTTCTGGTATATGTCACCAAGGGACTTTCCTGTGTGACCACCAGACTTCGCGAAAAAGGAAAAAAGGTTGATCCGTCCGTTAACCACCTGGTGACCATCAATCTGTTCACAACCATCACCAATGCAAACTTCGACCGCGAAGCAATCATCCGTGACATTGAAAAGACACTTTCCGTAAAGGAAGAGCTCCTCGGCCAGCTTGACAGCAGGGACAATCTGCCGGATGCAGCTTTCTGGAACGGCAATAAGGATGAGTTTGACGCAAAAGCCGCTACGGTTGGTGTTCTCTCCACAAAGGATGAGGATATCCGCTCTCTCCGCGAGCTGATCACCTACGGTCTGAAGGGACTTGCCGCTTACTCCAAACATGCGAATGCGCTTCTTCAGGATAACGAAGAGGTAGACGCTTTTATTCAGAAAGCACTGGCAAAGACGCTTGACGATTCCCTGACGGTAGACGATCTGGTTGCTCTTACTCTTGAGACCGGAAAGTACGGCGTAGATGGCATGGCACTTCTGGACAAGGCAAATACAGAAGCCTACGGAAATCCCGAAGTCACTACGGTAGATATCGGCGTTCGCAATAACCCCGGCATCCTGATCTCCGGCCATGACCTTCGCGATCTGGAGATGCTGCTGGAGCAGACACAGGGAACGGGCGTTGATGTTTATACCCATTCCGAGATGCTGCCGGCTCATTACTATCCGGCATTCAAGAAATATCCGAACTTCGCAGGAAACTATGGTAACGCATGGTGGAAACAGAAAGAGGAGTTTGAAAAATTCAACGGCCCGATCCTGATGACAACCAACTGCGTGGTACCTCCGGCAGAGAGCTACAAGGACCGTCTCTGGACGACCGGTGCGGCGGGCTTCCCGGGATGCAGACACATCGATGGCGAGTACGGACAGACAAAGGACTTCTCCGCCATCATCGAACAGGCAAAGAAGTGCCCGGCACCGACAGAGATCGAGACCGGATCCATCGTCGGCGGTTTCGCACATGAGCAGGTTTTTGCCCTGGCAGACAAGGTCGTTGACGCGGTAAAGAGCGGTGCGATCCGCAAATTTGTTGTCATGGCCGGCTGCGACGGAAGACAGAAGTCCCGTTCCTATTACACGGAGTTCGCAGAGCGTCTGCCGAAGGATGTGGTGATCCTGACCGCAGGCTGCGCAAAGTACAAATACAACAAGCTGAACCTCGGCGATATCAACGGAATTCCGCGTGTTCTGGATGCAGGACAGTGCAATGACTCTTACTCTCTTGCTCTGATCGCTCTGAAGCTGAAAGAAATCTTCGGACTGGATGATATCAACGATCTTCCGATCGCCTTCAACATCGCATGGTACGAGCAGAAAGCAGTCATCGTACTGCTGGCACTCCTCTACCTCGGTGTCAAAAACATTCACCTCGGACCGACACTGCCGGCATTCCTTTCCCCGAATGTAGCAAAGGTGCTGGTTGACAACTTCGGCATTGCCGGTATCGGAACCGTTGACGACGATCTGAAGCTGTTCTTCGGCGAAGAAGCATAAAGAAAATGACAGTAGAAGAAATCAAAGAAAAACTGGAAGCAGATGAACGGAATCAGAGCTATACGCAGCGGGGCATCTCGCCCGTCTTTCAGGTTGACCCAGCTGCAAAAATACTGATCATCGGACAGGCACCCGGAAGAAAAGTGGAGGAAACCGGCATCCCCTTCAACGATAAGTCAGGAGAAAAACTGATGAGCTGGATGGGGATTGACAGAAGCGTGTTCTATTCGCCGGAGATCGCCATCGTTCCCATGGATTTTTATTACCCCGGCAAGGGGCGTTCAGGAGATCTTCCGCCGCGGAAGTTCATCGCATCGGAATACCACCCGGAAATTCTCGGTATGATGCCCGATATCAGACTCACCATCCTGATCGGCAAATATTCTGTGGATTACTATCTCAAAGACAGGAAGCACAGAAATCTCACCGAGACGGTTGCAGCCTATCAGGAATATCTGCCGGATTATTTCCCGATCGTGCACCCGAGCCCGCTGAACTTCCGCTGGCAGGCGAAAAATCCCTGGTTTGAGGAAAAAGCGGTGCCGGAGCTGCAGAAAATCGTGCGCAAAGTTCTCGCACAGTAATCATAGGTTTTCATCAAATCATTAACGGCTTCCGCAGATGGCCGGCAAACCCAGCGTTTTTTATCGCAAGTGTGCCTGCTGGCTGCGGAAGCCGTTATCAGTACTGATTAATCCTCTGCTAGTCTTCATCCACCGGGACGATCAGCCGGAAATGATTTTTCTGATAGTCAATGATGCCCTCTTTCTTCAGTTTTGAAAGTTCGCCGGAGAGCGCACTCCGCTCCGCATTCAGGAAATCGGCCAGCTGCTGACGGTCAAAGGGAACATCAAAATAAGATGAATGCTGACGTATGGATTCTGACGAAAGATAGGACAGAATCTTATCGCGCAGGGTATGCTGCGTGATATGCGTCAGCTTTTCGTTCAGCATGAGGTTCCGCTGCGCAAGAAGCAGGACAAGATTATCGATCAGCCGCGCGTGGAACTGGCAGGCCGAGGTACACATATGCAGCATCCTCGACAGATCAAGAAACAGGATACTGCTGTCGTCATCTGCCTGCACACTCACATTCATGGTACTGCCGGGAACAGCTGCATAACCCTCTCCGAAAATATCCCCCGGCTGAATCGCAGTGACGATGTGCCGGTTTCCCCAGTAATCACAGCGTTCGATATGTGCAGCACCTGAGAGCAGGAGGCCGACGCTCGAGAGCTTTCCTCCCGCCCGCAGGATCACGCTGTCCTTTGCGAATGTCCTCCTGTTTTCCCCAAGACAGGGAAGCAGAGCTTTCAGATCTTCTCTGCCGATATTTTTGAATAAGATAGATTTCCCTATGACTTCATAATCCTCATCTGTCAGTCTGGATTTCCCTTCGACCGGGTGAAACGTCTCAGCCATCTTACGATCTTCTTTCATGTAATTCCCCATACCATTTTCTGCATCTTCAGGACAATTCGTATTATTATCACGAATAATCAGTCTGTCAAGCCGGCGAAACCAGACAGAAAACATCCATTTCATACAGAATGCCACAGTTCTGTATCAATCTGCTCCTGTTGTTTTGACAACATACGAATTCTCTGCATCATGGTATTCTGTGCCTGTAAGATGAATACAGGAAATGCCGGTCAGCATTTTTATTATAAGAAAGGGATACCCACCATGGAAAAAATACTTGATCTGAATAAAACCGTATACGAACTGACACAGGAATACCCGGAACTGATCGATATTATGGCCGGGCTTGGTTTCACGGAAATCACCAAAAAACCAATGCTGCTCTCGGTTGGCAAGGTGATGACAATTCCCAAAGGTGCGAAGATGAAAAACATTTCGATGATGGACGTCGTAACCACACTCATCAGAAACGGTTTTCAGCTCACCGGTGATATGCCGGGTATGATGCCTGAGGCAAAATCAGAAGAAAGCGTTTCATCATCAGCAACATCCGAAGGGAAGGACTCGTCAGCAGCAACATCCGAAGAGAATGGCACGTCAGCGGCCCGGTCCGATAGGAAGGTCTCGTCAGCGGCCACTTCAGATGACAGCCGTACAGAACAGCTCAAAACTTATCTGAGGAGGCTCGGCGAAGGCGAGGATCTGGAAGCTGTCAGATCAGATTGTGTCCACGAGTTCGGCGAGGTTGAGGCGTCTGAGATCATGCAGGCAGAGCAGGAAATGCTGCAGGAGGGGACCCCGCTCTCTGAGGTACAGAAGCTCTGCGATATCCACTCCGCACTGTTCCATGGATCAACCACAGAGGAGAAGATCGCAAACGCGGAAAAAGAAGTCGAAGCGTCGCTGAAGAGACAGCAGGCACAGGCAGGAGAAAAATCGGCAGCGTTCCATCAGAGTGAGCAGAATGCGCTGAAAGAAAACGTCCTGAAACAGGCGGGTCAGGTTAATGCTCCCGTACAGAGAGATTACTCTGACAAAAACGCCCGCGCAGCCCGGCTGGAGGCGATGGCGGGACATCCGCTTAGCACTCTCACAAAGGAAAACAATGCTTTTACAGAGCTTCTCACAAAGTTCCGGGAAACCAGGGACAAATCGCTTCTCCCTGTGATCCGTGAGCTGTCCATTCATTATGCGAAAAAAGGTGATCTGCTCTACCCGATGCTGAAAGTCCGCTACGGCGTGTCCGGCCCGTCGGAAGTCATGTGGACGGTAGACGATGAGATCCGCGATGAACTCGGTGCACTCGCAAAGGAAAGTGAACACGACGATAAGTGGAACGAGCGTCTGGATGCCGTTCTCAGGCGTGCCGAGGAGATGGTCTATAAAGAGCAGAACATCCTGTTCCCGATCTGCGCGGTGAACTTCACAGATGAGGAATGGCACGGAATTTATCGCGACGCCAAGGACTATGCTGTCTGCTTCGGTATAGAGCCGGAGACCTGGGAAGAAGCGGAGAAGCAGCAGGCATTCAGCGGAAGCGCTTCGAATGGCGAGGTCGTTATGCCGGGAGGACATCTCACCATCGAGCAGCTTACCGCGCTCCTGAATACGATCCCGATGGAGATCAGCTTCGTCGACGTGGACAACATCAACCGCTTCTTCAATGAAGGGCCGAAGGTGTTCAAGCGTCCGGCAGCAGCGATCGACCGTGAGGTATTCTCCTGCCATCCGCCAAAAATTGAGCCGATGGTACGGCAGATCATCGATGATTTCAGAAACAACCGCCGTGATTTCGTTTCGGTCTGGATGGAAAAGAACGGACGTACCATGCTCGTCAGGTACATGGCTGTCCGCGACAGAAACGGCAAATACGTCGGAACTGCCGAGCTCGTACAGGATATGGAGTTCGCGAAAGAACACTTCCTGGGAGTACAGAAGTGACTAACACCAACGCTGCGGGCCAGATGCCCGCAGCGTTTCATTTTATTTCATCGATCTCCTGTCAGTTCCCAAAGCTTTTCTTCGGCGACGCGGGAGCGCACTGTGAATACCCCCGTTCCTGCAATCATTGACAGCAAACTGAACGAACATCGGCAGGTGCTTTTTATATACATACCGCATCCACTGCGGTGTGATGGTCGAAAGTCCGGCGCCATGAGGAATGTCGTAGTAACCGCTGATGATCTCCTCGATGTTATGATTTGTCCAGTCTCCGAGCTTTCCAAAACCCGTTCTGTACATTTGGGTTTCAATTCAGCTTTTCAACTTCCAATTCATTTTATAGTGTTATAATTATAGCTAATATATTATCTAAAAATTGACATTAACATATTATTTAGATAATATATTATCTATAATCAAAACAGTTCTACTAAAGCTGAGTTGACTCAGATGAAGAGAGGACGGTGCGGAATCATGATTAACCTCGATGCCTGGAAAATGCCGAGTGAAATGCGCTGGCAGCTTCGTGACCGATTTCGTGAAAGAAGAAAGGAAGCCGGTTATTCACAGGAAAAAATAGCTGAAAAATCGGGTGTATCCCTGGGCAGTGTAAAGCGCTTTGAGCAGACAGGTGAAATATCCCTGACATCGTTCTGTAAGCTTCTGGCCGCCATCGGATACCTGAATGATCTGGATGAGGTGATGAAACGACCGACCTATCGCAGCCTCGACCAGATGCAGAAAGAACTGGACCGGAGTAAGAGGAGAAATGAATGAAAAATGTTGAAAGAGTGCACGTTTTCTATCATGGAGATCTGGTCGGAACACTGCAGCAGTCGAGAGATTTGATCTGTGGATTTCAGTACAGTGAACAGTGGCTCCGCAACGGCTTCTCCATCAGCCCGCTCTCTCTGCCACTGGAGAACCGCGTGTTTACACCGGATTCTGACCCGTTTTACGGTCTGTTCGGTGTTTTTGATGACTCGCTGCCAGACGGCTGGGGCCGCCTGCTGATGGATCGCATGCTGATTTCCAGAGGAATATCCCCAGAATCAATAACTCCGCTGACAAGGCTGGCGATCATAGGAAATACCGGCAGAGGGGCACTGGAATATCAGCCAGATCTTTCCATCACTGAGCGCCTTCAGTCTGAAGATCTGGACAACCTCTGCACTGCATGCGTAAATATCTATGCAGATCGATCGGACAAATCTCTCGATCAGGTATTCGAAGCCGGAGGATCATCCGGAGGTGCAAGACCAAAAGTCAACTGGCAGGCTGCCGACGGGAGTGAATGGATCGTCAAATTTCCCTGCAGCAGTGACGGGCGGCTGCAGAATAAAGCGGGCCGGTTGGAATACGAATATTCTCTCTGTGCTCAGAAATGCGGCATACATACGCCTGACGTACAGCTTATTCCAAGCAGCTTATGCAGCGGATTTTTTGCAACCAGACGTTTTGACCGGAATTATCACCGGAAAATCCACATGGTTTCCGTCGGCGGACTGCTGGAATGCTCTTACCGTATTCCCTGTCTCGATTATTCAGGCATCATCAAACTCGTCAGCATTATGACAGAACAGCGGAAAAATGAACTGGAACAGATTTACAGAGTTATGTGCTTTAACTTTGCGGCGCATAACACAGACGATCACGTGAAAAACTTTGCTTTTCTCTATCATGATGATAAAAACCAGTGGAGCCTCGCGCCTGCCTATGATCTGACCTATGCGGATTCCTATGGCGATGAACATATGACTTCATTATTTGGTAAGGGAGCTCACCCGACGCAGGCAGACTATGATAAAGCAGCTGATCTCGCCGGCATCAGCAAAGAGAAAGCCAGACGTATTCAGAAGACCATCTCAGAACAATGCCGTCAGTTAAAGTACTGATTCCGATAAGATGATCATCATGTTAAATTTTCTGAAAAACCAGATTTTCGTATGAAACCAAAAGGTGATGTGATCCAAAAAACGGTTGCTTGAACTTTGCAGGAACCAAGATTATTCTTAGGTCAGTAAACGACAAGGGCGTCGAGAAGAGAATGAAGATTTCTCTCCCCGGCGTCTTTTTGTTTATCCCCGGGGCAACAGATGGTTTTGCTTTTCTGAAGAAAATGGAGGAATCGTCTCATGGCAAATTATCCCAAATATAACGTAGCAGCCTGAAGGCGCAGAACCTCGGGCTCTTAAAGCTTGTATCTGCCTTCGGTATTCTCCGCTACCTGACACCGGCCTTTATTCACGCCTTCACGGACACCAATCCTGCGGTTCACCTCGACTACACAGAGTTTCCAGATTCTTACGTTGAGCAGAAGGTTCTGGACGACGAGTACGACATCGGTCTGACCCCTTTTAACACAGAAAATCCCGCACTGTCCTATCTCCCGCTGTTTTCAAAGGAGATATTTTTCATCGTCCATCCGGGAAGCCGCTTTTACGACCGGTAAATAAAACGGCAGCGATAAATCTTTCGATTTAAAGCCGCCGCCTTAAGACCATTCAGTATCTGCCCGATACTTACTTGAGCTTCAAGCCGTCCTTGAATGCTTCGCCGACCCTTCCGCTCACTTTGTAATATCCATGTGTATAAGGATCAAATGAAATCGCTTCGATAGAATCAATATCCACCTTTCCGTCCTTCATGTTGGCTTCCTCAACGGATGTTCTTAAAACCTTTCCGATAACTCCAAGTCCGGTATCATCGCTCTGATACTCGATAAACTCGCACTCCATGGCGATTGGAAACTCATTGATAATGGGTGCATCAACAAGATCGGATTTTGTATATGTCATACCGCTCTTTGCGAACTTATCCTTTTCTGCATTGCCGCTTACAACGCCAAAATAATCAGCTTCCACCACATGTT
>Ga0256406_1000791_pt1 | contig 54697 bp, 33 predicted proteins | sample RumenRJG_03DNA_FD_185986 | JGI IMG/M metagenome (GOLD analysis project Ga0256406, IMG submission 185986) | Bovine rumen microbial communities from Lethbridge, Alberta, Canada - RJG_03 | ecosystem: Host-associated > Mammals > Digestive system > Stomach > Rumen | place: Canada: Alberta | collected...
CAGAATTTGCGGCGGCCATGGCCCGGGGGAAACGCCCAGTCTCCATTCCGAACCTGGAAGCTAAGGCCCGGCACGGCGATGGTACTGCACTCGGCAGGGTGTGGGAGAGTAGCACGCCGCCGCTCTATTACTCACAAAAGGGGTGAGCAAGCACAGCTTGCTCACCCCTTTTTCCATATCTGCGCCAATATCGTGTACCCATACCCGGACACGCGCATCCCAGGCACTATAGCCAGACACACAGGCCGTGGAAGCCAGGCTCCCGCGGCCTTTTTCGTATTCGCTAGGGAAAATCGGAACCAACCACGAAAATCGTAGACCAGCGTGTTGCAAGGCTACAATGGAAGAGGTTGCGGCAATGTTGCCGCACTGCCTAGACCGATCTGGGTCGATACGGATCTGGACGGATACAGAGCTAGGCGCATGACAGATAGATGGAATGTGAATGGATTCGCGCTGCGGCGATTCTGCTCTGCAGGAATGGCTGCGGACGCGAGCCACGTGTTCGAAGGAGAACAACATGGTGTACCGGATGATCCTCAACCAGACTGCGTATTTCGGCCGCGGGGCCATCAAGGAGATTCCCGGCGCGGCGAAGTCGCGCGGCTTCAAGAAGGCCTTCGTCGTCACCGACCCCACTCTTGCCGATCCGGCCGTCGGCACGGCGCAGAAGGTGCTTGACGTGCTCGACGCCGCCGGCCTGCCCTATGAGGTGTTCACGAATGTGAAGCCGAACCCGCCGGTCGAGTGCATCCAGGACGGCGTCGAGAAGTTCAAGGCCTCTGGCGCGGACTTCCTCATCGGTCTCGGCGGCGGTTCGCCGCAGGATACGTGCAAGGGCATCGGAATCGTGGTGGCGAACCCCGAATTCGCCGATGTTCTGAGCCTCGAGGGCGTTGCGGACACCAAGAACCCGTCCGTCCCGATCTTTGGCGTGCCGACCACGGCCGGCACCGCGTCGGAGACCACCATCAACTACGTCATCACCGATACGCCGCGCAAGCGCAAGTTCGTGGCCGTTGATCCGCATGACATCCCCGTCGTCGCCTTCGTCGACCCCGACCTGACCGACGGCATGCCGCGCGGCCTCAAGGTGGCGACCGGCCTCGACGCGCTGACGCACGCCATCGAGGGCTTCGTGACGCCGGGCGCGTGGAGCCTGTCGGATTGTCTGAGCCTGCAGTCCATTCGCATGACGGCGCGTAACCTCGCGAAGTCCGTTGCGGGCGATGTGGCGGCCGGTGAGCAGATGGCGTATTCGAGCTACTTCACGGGCATGGCGTATTCGAACGTCGGCCTCGGCCTTGTGCACGGCATGGCGCATCCGCTGGGCGGCCGCCTGGGCGCGGCGCATGGTGTGGCGAACGGCATTCTGCTGGCGCCGGTGATGGAGTACAACAAGGATTACACGGGCGAGAAGTACCGCGATATCGCGGATGCGTTCGGCGTGGCCGACGCGTATTCCGGCGATATCGAAACCGTGCGCGAGGAGGCTGTCCAGGCCGTTCACAAGCTCACGGTGGATCTGGGCAATCCGACGAAGATCTCCGAGGTGGGCGCAACCGAGGCTGACCTTAAGCCGCTTGCGCATGACGCCTTCCATGACGTGTGCACGCCCGGCAACCCGCGCCCGGCCACCGAGGAGGATATTCTGCAGATCTACACGTCGCTGATGTAGGGCAGCCGTGTAAAGCAGCTGCGTAGGGCAGCCGTGTAAAGCAGCGGGCGGTCCATACTCCCTAAATAACTGAAGATCAACGATGGGGCCTCGCGGAAACGCGAGGCCCTTTTGTTGTTGCGGAGGTTGGAAGAGTTGGGGAGGTGGCGGGGTGGTTGGATGAGCCGGTTGGAAGTGGTGGCCCAACGCTATTTGGTGACTTTTGCGGCCATTTGGCCGCAAAAGTCGGTAGTTGTGGCGGGTGGGTTGGGTTGAGGTGCGGGGAGTGGGCTACTTTTGCGGCCTTTTGGCCGCAAAAGTAGGGTGATGCGGGGGGGTGAGGGGAGTGGGGTGTGGTTGGAAGGGTCGGGGGTCTGGTGTGATCGGTTGGCGGTTGGGTCTGGGGTGGTGCCTTGGTTTGGTGAGACGACGGTGTGGTGGTGGCGGTGGGCCGGTTGGTTGGGTCGCTGGCCAACGCTATCCGGTGACTTTTGCGGCCATTTGGCCGCAAAAGTCGGTGGTTGTGGCGGGTGGGTTGGGTTGAGGTGCGGGGATTGGGCTACTTTTGCGGCCTTTTGGCCGCAAAAGTAGTGGGTTGTGGGGAGTGAGGAGGAGTGAGGGGGAGGGAGAAAGAAGGAGTGGGGGGCGTGGGGGAGTGAGGGGAGTGGGAAGTGGGTTGGTTGGGGAGTGAGAGGCGGGGACAGCTGTGAGCTAGGAGGCGTCGGTGTGTTCTGCGGGCGGATGGGGGAGCAGAAGCTGAAGGAGGATCGCGGCGGCGCCGCCCACCGCCACTCCGGAGGCGAGGAAGTACTGCAGGAACTGCGGCGCGGCAGCCATCGCATCGGCCGGAAACACCATCGTAGCAACGCCGCACAGCACCGAAATCCCCACAATAAGCGAATCGCGGTCGTCGAACGCCGACGATCGGATGATGCGCATGCCCGCGGAGATAAGCGTCACGCACACCATCGCGAACACGCCGTCCACCACCGCCACCGGCAGCGAAATCACCACAGCCATGAGTTTGGGGCAGAATCCCAGCGCCACCAGGATTGCGCCGGCACAGACGAACACGCGCCGCGAGGCGATTTTGGTCAGTGGAATAAGCCCGGCGTTCGAGGAGTATCCGGTCACCGGCGTGGAGCCGAACAGCGCGCTGATGAGGTTGCCCAGGCCGAAGCCAAGGGTGCCGCGGTTGACGCGCTGGTCGGTGAGTTCCTCGCCCGTCACGTCCTGGATCACGAACCACGTGCCGGTCGATTCGATGAGCACGAACAGGTAGATTACGGCCATAAGCACGCAGGTGCCGAGGTCGAAGCGCGGAACGCCGAAATGGAACGGCATCGGCAGCGAGAACCACGATGCCTGCGCCACGGCGCTGAAATCCGCGTCGCCCATCGTCCACGCCACCGCGGTGCCCGCTGCCAGCGAGATAATCACCGAAAACAGATGCAGCACGCCCGCCCGCCGCAGCGCGTACTGCAGCACCGTGCACACGAGCATCACGCCGAACGCTACGCATCCGCTGATGGCGTTGATGGTCAGACCGTAGCCGCCGGAGTCGAAGATGCCCGAGACGGCGGTCGGCACCAGCGTGAGGCCCACGATGAGAATGATGATGCCACCGATCATCGGCGTGATGACGCGCCGTATGAACTTCGAATACAGCTTGCTCGCGCCCAGCGCCACCATAAGGATCGCGCCGGGAATCAGGCTTCCCAGCAGCGTGGCGATGCCCATGGTGGAGCCGATCATGCGCATCGCGCCCAGCGGTACGTACGACGGCCCCTGCACGATCGGCAGCTTCATGAGCGCGCACTGCAGCAGCGTGGCCACGCCGCACGCGAAGAAGCTCATCTGCACGAAATACGTGAGATCCGCGTTGCCCAGGCCGATGGAGGCGCCCAGCACAAGCGGAAGGATATACGAATCCATCGCGAGCACATGCTGGAGGCCCAGCGCTATGGATTGCGGCCACGGCGTCCTGGCGTCGGGTCCGGCGGCGAGTTTCGGTCTCGTGGTTTCTTGCTGCGACATTTCGGTCCTCGGGTTCGTGGGTGTGTGGGTTCGTGGGGTTGTGGTGCGTGCGCGGTCGTGGTGTACGGGTTGCGTAGGGACGGGTTGTGCCACGGCGGGGCTGCGCGCGGCGACGACGGCGATCGCTTCCCGCGCCTCTCACTGCACATTCTACGGTGGCGGCGCCATGTCCCCGCCGCGTCCCCGCTGTGTACAAAGGCCTATCTGTCGAGTATGTCAGGGTCGAGAAGGAACTGCCGCACTCCGACGACGAGGAACCCGTTGGCATCAAGCCGTGCCTTGTGGTCGTTCTCCACCACGATAATCTTTGGGAAGGAGTCATTGAGATTTCGCAAGGAGTTTTCTTCCTGCTCCAGTTTCTCCGGGGTGTTCAAGCGGTACGCAGACTGTAGGTAGATTTTCTGATTACCTTTCGAAGCAATGAAATCGACTTCGTAATTCCTGCGCTGCGTGGTGCCGTTCGCGGCGTGTGCGTACACAGGAACGGATCCGACATCCACGCGGAAGCCGCGCGTGCGAAGATCGTTGTATAGAACGTTCTCCATGATGTGGTTGATTTCGGTCTGGCGGAAATCAAGTCGTGAATTGCGCAGACCGACATCCTCGAAATAATACTTGAAGGGCGAGCCGATATAGCGCCGTCCCTTGGTGTCATAACGCCGAGCCTGTTTGACGAGGAAGGCATCCTCGAGATACCCGATGTAGCGCGTGATTGTAGGCGCCGAGAGGCTGACCCCCTTCACGCTGCGAAAGGTGTTCGAGAGCTTGGTGGGGTTCGTTAGAGAACCGATGGACGAGGCGAGGACATCGACGAGTTCGCTCAACTCCTCCGGATTGCGCAGTCTGTTCCGGTCGAGCACGTCGCTGAGATACACGTTGGTGAACACCGATTGGAGATATTGCTCCTTATCCTGCGGATCGGGGAGCGCGGCGAGTTGCGGAAGCCCGCCGTAGGTGCAGTATTCGTCCCAGCCTTCACCGGGTGTGCCGTCGTAATGCTGCATGAATTCGGCGAAGCTGAGTGGCAGCATGTGGATTTCGATCCCGCGCCCGCGGAATTCGGTGGCGACGTCGCTGGACAGGAAATGGGAATTGCTACCGGTGACGTAGATATCCGCGTTCCGGATATGCAATAGGCCATTGAGAACATCGACGAAATCATCGAGCATTTGAATCTCGTCAAGGATGATGTAATACTGTCCGGCATCATGGATTCGCCGGGTGATTTCCGCGTAGATGGTCTCGGGATCGCGAAGCCGACGGTTCTCCATGGCATCGAGCTGGATTTCGATGATATGGTCGTCCGGCACGCCTTCGCTGTGCAGATGGCGGTGGAAGAGTTCGAAAAGAAGATACGATTTCCCGCATCGTCGGATTCCGGTGACGATTTTGATCAGACCGTTGTTCTTGGCGCGGATCAGACGGTCCAGATAGATATTGCGTTCGATAAGCATGCTGGTCCTCCTCGGCGCAGGCGCTACCGGAGCGGAATGCGCCGCGTGTGTGGATGTGCACGATCTATAATAAAACATCTTATTTTCGGAAAGTGTGCGAACGCACAGTTTCCGAAAATAGGATTTCGTTGCAAATGCTGGGTTTTTGATTTTCTATTTTCGGAAAGTGTGCGAATGCACAGTTTTCGAAAATACGATGACGGGCGGGAAAATCGTGTTACAGCCCGAGCTCCTGCTCCATGTCGGCGATGCTCGCGCGCGCATGGAACAAGGGCCGCTCGTACCAGGTGTCGCCGGCGTCCACGGCGAGGGTCAGGCCGGTGTCGGCGAGACGGTACCAGCGCAGCGCCTCGGCGAAGTCCACGTCGCAGCCGCGACCGTCGGCGTAGGCGTCGCCCAGGCGGAGGGCGGCGCTGCCCCAGACGCGCGGCGAATCGTGGCGCGACGATTCGAACGCCTGCCGATACAGGCTGAGTGCCCGCGCGAGGTCGCGCTCGCAGCCGCGGCCGCGCTTGACGAGGTCGCCGAGCTTGTACAGCGCCTCGCCGTTGTGCCGGCGGTGCGTGGCGCGTTCGAGGCACTGGTAGGCGAGGGCGTCCCGGGATTCCTGCGTTTCGCCGCGGTGCAGGTCGAAGGCGCTGTGGCAGTAGGACCCATCGCAGCGGTCGTAGCCGTAGACGTAGCCGAGGTTCATGAAGGCGTCGAGGTTGCCGCGCCCGGCGGCGTGGCGGTACAAGATCTCGGCCACGCGGAAGCAGTCGATGCGGTTCTGGTACAGGGCCAGCAGCGACGTTTCGAAGCCCTCGGTGTAGAAATCCGCGCCGATGCGCAGCGCCATGTTGCCGTCGGGGTCCTGCATGTCCTGCGTGTAGGAATCGGTGCTGCGGTTGTATTGACGATATCCCTTGCGTGGCGTCGCGCTGGGCATTGTGGCGTCGTCTGCGCCGTCGTCCGTGTCTCCGAATTCCTCGGGGAACAGGAGGGCCGCGGTGCTCGGGTAGGTGTCGAAGCGGTCGCGCGGCGCGGGTTCGTCCGGGTTCGGCGCGGCGCCGACGGGGTAGCTGAGGAAGAGGCAGGGTACGATTCCGGCGATCGGGTCATCGTATTCGATCCAGTCGCCGGTGAGTTCGAGAATCGGGACATCCTGCGGGGGTTCGTAAATCGGGGAATCCTGCGGGGGTTCGTCGCCATACGATTCGCACGAGCCTTGGGCGTCGCGTGCGTCGCCTTCGCCGCCCGGCTCCTCCGGGGCGTTCGATACGTTCGAGGTCGAATCGCTCATGCTAGTCCTCCATGCTTACCGACATCGTGACGATCGGCACGTGGCCGGACGTGCGCACGCCCGTGACCGTGCCGTAGACGTTTTTGCCGCCGTCCATCAGTCGCGCCAGAATCTCGTTGATGTCGGCGCGCACGTAGCCGAGCAACGCCCCGTCCGGCGTGTAGACGCGAATGGCCCAGTGGTCCTGGAGATTCGACGATTCGTGTTCGAAACGCAGACGCATGCCGGGCTCCAGCGTGCCCAGTGCGTTCTCATACCAGGGAATCGACGTGATGCGGGCCACCCGAGTTTTTGTAACGAGTTCGATGACGGTTTCGAAAGGCTTGGGTGTGCTCGGCGTCGCCCGGCTGCCCACGTCCCGGCCGGTGCCAGTGCCGGTGAGCAGCTGCAGCAGCTCGTGCGCCGATTCCCTGCCGCGCCCCGCGGAGACGAGGGCGTTGTTGTTGCCGGAACCATCGCCGGGGCCATCGTCGGGGCCATCGCCGGACGTCACACCGGAACCATCGTCGGGCATCTCGTCCGTATCGTCGTCACTCATCGTCGGCCTCCTTACCGCCGTCCTCGGCATCATCGTCGCCGTCGTCGTCCCCAGCGCCGCCGCCGGCCTCGCCATCTCCGGCCTCGCGCGCGTCGCGGAGCAGCGCGACCCATTGCGCCTCATAGCGCTCCTCCAGCCGCTTGTCATGCTCGATCCGCTCGCGCAGCGGGGTCACCTGCTCATCCACCCACAGGGCGTCGTGCAGATTGCGGCCGAGAATGTAGTCCTCCGACTCCTTGAGCTGCTCCACGCGCTCGCGGGCGGACTGCAGCTGCGATTCGAGCAGCTCGCATTCGTGCAGGAGCTCATCGGTGCTGAGGTTTGCATACGATTCGTCCGCCGCGTCGTCCGCCGCGTCATCCGGCGAGCTCGATCTGCGTGTCGCGGCCTCGAGGGCGGCGAGGCCGCCCAGGTCGAAATCGCGGAAATAATGCTGCGCGAGCAGGTACGTGTCCATGGCGGAGGTGTCGCCGGGGTGAAGGTCGGGATGGAAGCGCCTCGCAAGGATGCGGAAGATCCTGTGCATTTTCGCTGTCTGCGTGGCGGTCGGGCGGTCGGCCCGCACTTGCGCCAGAAGCGTGTCATGCACGATGCCGCGCCTGGCCTCGAGGACGTCCGTCCAGTCGGCGAATTCACGGTCGAGGGCCTGCTCGCAGGCGAGCCTGTCGATGGGCAGGCCCTGGTTGATTTGCGCGCGGCCGAGCGCGAGGCGCCTTTTGGCGCGACGCATGGCTAGGTTCGCGTCCAGCGCGCGCACCTCCCAGCAGCCGATGGTGGTGGCGTAGAGCGAGTCGACGTTCGGCAGCTTGTGGAAGCGGATGTCATCGTATGTGGTCAGCGCGGTGAGAATGTCGCGCCGGATCCGGTGGATGCGCAGGATGGTGCTTCGCCGCTCGGCGTAATCGGACGTGGGATAGATGCCCGGGTTTTCGCCATCCGGGTCGGTGTTACCGGTGTTGTTGGTGTTGTCAGTGTTGCCGTTGGTGCTCATATGCCCCTCCTTCCGCCGATGCCGCTCCCGATTGCCGTGCGGTGGCCGTGCCCTCCCTTGGGTCTCCGGCGGCATGCTTTGTGCGATCTGGTGTTGTGGCTCCAGTATACGAAAACCCGCGCATATGCGTCTCCGCTGGATGCGGGGCGCGTATGCGCGGGTTCGGTTATGCGTTGGCGCGGTGGTGCGGTTGCTTCACGATATGCCCTCGTGGCACGACCGCATTACGATGACGCCGCCTCGGAGCGACGGCGTTACTTCGCCGAGCCGTCGGTGGCCGTCGACGAAGCGTCTTTCACGCCGTACCACGCGATGCCTTCGTCGTGCCAGCCCTGGGAGACCAGTTGGTCGCGCTCGGCGGCGTCCGTGGTGTAGTGGTGGCCGTTCGACGCGGCGTTCGGGTTGTACAGACGGTACACCGGCACGCCGGAGTTGGCGGGGGCGGAGCGCCAGCCGACGCCTTCGAAGCTCCAGCCGATGCCCATCAGCGTGTTCACCTCGTTGGCGTCCATGGTGTAGTGGTGCTCGCTGCCCGAGGGGTTGTAGAGGCGGTAGACCACGTCGCCCGCGGCGGGAGCCGTCCATGCGGTGGACTCGTTGCGCCAGCCCTGAGCCACAAGCTGGCCGAGCTCCTCTGCGTTGCCGGTGAAGAAATGCTCGCCTGTGTTCGGGTTATACAGGCGCTGCATCGTTATCGGCGATTCGTCGGAGGTCTGCTTCTTCTCGGTCACCGTCACCGTGGCGGTGACGGGAATCGTGGCATCGTTCAGCGTGTGGGCGCCGGTCACGACGCCGGACACCGTGAAGGTGCCGACGGTGGCATACGATGCGGGGTTGAGCGGCTTCGCGTTGTTCCAGTACACATGCTGGCTCGTCACGTCGCCGTTGCTCCAGCGCACGTCCACGTTCTGGGGGAGCGCGGGGATGACGCCCGCCTCGGTGGTGACGCGCACATTTGTGGCGGACGAGGCCGTGGCCTGGTTGATGTGGACCGTGGCCGTGGGGTGCACGGTGACGCCCTGCGACGTCAGCGTGCCCGTGACGGTCTGGGTGGTTTCGGAGTCGCGGGAGCCGCGCCACATGGAGGGGTCGGTGTTCCACACAACCGAGGCCTCGCTGACATTGCCGTTATCCCACGTGGCGCGCAGCACGCTCGGGAGGGTGGGGGCGGAGCCTGCGTCGATGCGCATGTCGGGGATAGGCGTGGACTTGATGGTCATGTCATGCACGATGACGGTGGCCGTCACCGTGACGGGGGAGCCGTCGGTGTAAGTACCGTTTTCCAAGGTACCCGATACGGTGAAAGTGCCCGGGGAATCATATTTCGAGGTGTCGGGAGCGTTCCAGTCCACAGTAAGATAACCCTCTTCGCCGCTTGTCGTGACGAAGGTGGCGGCATATGGCAACGGGCTGGTGGGATACTGCTTCGCATTCGGATCTCCTGCATAGACGCTTACGGTCGAACTCGTCGCTTCGCCTGAAGATCGGAAACCCGTTACATGGTCGATGGGCAGCGAATTGATGTACACGGCTTTGTCGACGGTGTATTTCTTTCCGTTAACCGTGACATGGCCATCGCATGTAACCCAGGAAACGCCCGCCGTACCTGCGAAGTAATCCGAAGAATAGGTATTCCACGTGATGGGAGCGTCCGTGGTGGTGTTGTCTGACCATTCCACCTTTGCAGTGGCGGGCAGCGTAGGAATCTGCCCAGGGTTAGTCGTAATGCTTGTAGTGTAATCCGTGTGGACGGAGCTGACCGTGGCCGGGGTCACTGTGACAGTTGTCGAGACGGTGAAGCCGGCGGCTTTAGCCGTAATGGTGGCTGTACCTGTTTTTTGAGGGGTGAGCGTGGCCTCGAGATCGTTGTACCATGAGCCACTCACGGTGACAACGCTTGTATCGGAGGATGTCCAGTCGCACTTGAGCATGGATGCCGGGTAGGCGGAATCCGTCGTCATCGTGGGGGTGACGGTGACATCGGCATACCTTCCTAGCGCGATATTGCCGGGATTGCTGATGGATAGTGCTGACACAGGGTAAGAGTCGAGGACCGTCACTTGGGCTGTCACTGTGGAAATGGTCGTGCCCTGCGTGTCGACAACTGGGGTCTCGAGAGTTCCTTTGACTTGGTATGTTCCAGGGGCAGACAGATTGACGGCTTCCATGCTTGTGTAATCCCACGATACGGAAACCGATGATGTGCTGTAGTAGTCATCGGGGGACATGCGATGAACCGTTACGCTGCCAGGAAGGCCATAGGATATCCCCTTGACGGTCCAAACGGACACTGGATCAATTGAGAGAGCCGTATCGGGTTTGACGGTCACCGTGGCGGTTGCTGCCAAACCATTGAAAATCTCTTCAGTTGTGGTGGTGACGGTTTTGGCATCGGTATAGCTGTTATTTGCGTAATAGCTGTCGTATGTGTTTTTCCACGTCACCGGCTCCTGGCTCGTGCTGCCGTCGCTCCAATGAACGGTGGCGGTGGAGGGAAAATCGGGCACGGTGTAGGGCTGCGTGGTCAGGGAAATCGGATCGACGGACTGGGGGGATCCTGTCGATCAGCTGCGCGGCGCCGGCCTGCTGGGGTCCCAGCGGGGCCAAGGCGCTTGGGGCGGGGGCGCTGACGAAGCAGGGCGTCAGCGCCAGTGCCATGGCCGTTGCAATGCCTGCGCAGCGGCGGATGAATATGGATGTCATGATGGCGGTCCTTGAATGATGCGAAGAATGATGCGAATTGGTTCCGTGCGGATACGCGGTGGCCTGGGCGGCCTTGCGGCGCGGCAGGCGATGTTGTGGCAGACGGTGTTGCGACATGCGATGCATCGTCACTCCTTCACGCCGTACCACGCGGTGCCCTCGTCGCGCCAGCCGTTGGCGACCAGCTGGTCGCGTTCCGCGGCGCTCGCGGTGTAGTGGTGGTTGTTCGCCGGGGCGTTCGGGTTATACACGCGGTATACCGCGGAGCCCGAGTCGGACGGGGCGGAATACCAGCCGATTCCCTCGAACCTCCACCCCAGATGCATCAGCGTGTTCGCCTCTCCGGAGTCCGTGGTGTAGTGGTGCTCGCCCCTGTTGGGGTTATACAGGCGGTACACGGGGTCTCCGGAGACGGGTGCGGTCCAGGCCGTTCCTTCGTAGCGCCATCCGGCCTTCACAAGGTTGGCGCGTTCCTCAGAGGACGCCGTGAAGAAATGCTCGCTCGAGTTCGGGTTATACACGCGCAGCATGGCGAACGGCGCGCCTGTGGTTGACGGGGCGCCCGCCACCGTGACCGCCGCCCAGCCGTAGAGCCAGCCGTTGCTGCGGTAGACCGCGAGCTTGTAGGAGCCGGCCGTGGTGTTGCTGGGAATGGTGCCGGCAATGAAGTAGCCGGTGGAATCCTGCAGCGTGCCGCGTGCGGTGCCCAGCGGAGTTCCGGCGGCATCCGAGCCGGCGTCGTAGAGATACGGCGTGTAGGTGCATTCGGCGCCGGTCACCGTGCAGTCGGTGGGCATGGAGTTGAGGTAGAGGCGGAATTCGTCTCCGGGGTGCAGCTGCGTGGCATCCGATATGGTGCCGTTGGCCGACACGGTTTTCAGCGTCACGCTGGTGCCGCGCATCTCGGCGTTGGTTTTGTTCGCCGAGGTGAGGCCGGATGACGACGATACGATGGTTCCGTCGCCGCCGGTCTGGCGGAAGGAGACCAGACGGCATTCGCCGTCGGCGATGCTGGTGCGGAAGATATCCTGGGCGCTGCCGTCCGCCGAATCCTTCCACTGCACTTCGTTGGCGAATCCGTTGGAATCCACCTTGGTCATGAAGGCCGAGGGGTCGGTGAGGAATTCGTCGGCCACCGACGTGGCGCAGGAAACGCTGCCGTAGGCGCAGTGTGCGTTGTAGCCGACGGCGAGCATCACCGTGTGGAAGGCGCGGGCGTCGACGAAACCGTTCTCGTAAGGGGTCGCCGGATCATAGGTGGAGGAAATGAAAAGGATATTCGGTATGGTGGAGATTTCGAAGGCCTTGGCCAGGGTGCCGGTGCCCGTGAGGTATTCGCCGAGGCCGAGACCCGTTGCCAGGCCGCGCTGATTGCCGTTTTCATCGGTGCCGGGGTCGCGATAGGGGGCGACGCGGTAATACTCTTCCATGGCCTTGGTGCGCTCGGCATCCGAATGTGCGTCTTCTACCGGTGCGTTGACGTCATCGGTGTTGTTGTCGATGCTGGAAATGACATGGAAGGCGGCGTCAGAGAAATCGTATTCACCGAAGTGTGCTCGGCCCTCGTATTGGTCGGCGAGCGCCAGCATGCCCGAAGGGTCTTTATCGTCGGCAAATGATTGGAGGGCCGAATTCAGCGTCGGCCAATAATACGTTGTGTAGAGGGCCTCCGTTGTTCCCTGGACGAAATCGGCGAAGGACAGCACTCGCGGATCGATGGTATCCGCCTTCTTCAGGTACGCACCGCCAAAGTTGAGGCGGGCGAGGCGCTGATACTCGGCGTACGCCGCGTCGATCTGGGCGTCGGTGGGGGTTCCGCTTACCTTGTTTCCCAGGGCGCAGGTCTCGACGCTGGAATCGCTGAGGCACCAGCTGAGGAACTGGCGGAAGGTGTCGTCGAAGGAGGACGCCTGGGCAACCGAAGAAGCCGTCGTCGAGCCATCGCCGAACTGCTGATAGCGGGCATCGGCGGCGAGAGTGTCGTTTGTCGAAAGATAGTTCACGTCGCCGTCAAGCACCATGGCCTGCACATTGCCCGGGAACTGCATGGCGTAATGCGTGCCGAGAACTGTGCCGTAGCTGAAACCGCGGTACGTGAGCTTCGCCTCGCCCAGCGCCGAGCGAAGCACATCCATGTCTTTGGCCACGGTGTCGGTGCCGACAGTGGGCAGGAATTCCTGCGATGTAATGCCCGAATAGCCGCGCGTGGTATTCGCATAGCATTCGGAAGCGTTGTATTTGTCGATCTGGTCGAGCTGGGCGTTGGTCAGCGCATCGCTGCCCTCGCGCTGCCAGTCCCTGGCCTGGTTCGACTGGCAGCGGATCTGCGGCAGGGAGCTGCCGACGCCGCGCGGGTCGAAGCCAATGACGTCATAATGGCGTGTCAACTCGCTGCGGGTGGACCAGAAGGCATATTCGGCACCGCTGTGCCCTGGGCCACCAGGATTGATGAATATGGTGCCGTATTTCTGATAGCCGGGGCTATGGGGAACTTTCAGCACCGCGATTTTGATGGACTGCCCGGAGGGATTCGAATAATCAAGGGCACCGAAGCGTAGGTGCAGACGGAATCGTAGAGGCGTTCGACTGTCTCGGACGGCATGTCGGGGCCGGATGCGAAACCGTCGACGTGGGGAATGCCCGCCGTCCGACAGTTCGTCCACGTCAGGCTCTGGGAATAGTAGGCTTCGAGTCCCTGGGGGACCGCGCCCTGCGATGCCCCGCCGGCGGTGGGGCCGGTCAGTTTCAGCACCGTGTTGCCGGAGGAATCCGTGGTCTTGTATTGGTTGGCCAGTTCCGGAAGATTGTAGAAGGCGTCGTCTTCCTTGATCGAGGCGAAGTCCAGCGGATTGGGAACATCGTCCTTCGTGGCGGCCTTACCGCCTGAGGAGGAGTTGAGGCTGCTGCTGAAACCGCCGGAGGCGTTCTGCTCGTCCACCTGCGCGCTGACGTCCTCCAGATGCTGCACGGTGTTGTCGAGAACGGGGTCGCTTGTGGTTCCGATTCCGGCGGTGTCATCGGCAGAGCCATCGGTAGTGCCGTCGCTTACCGTTGCGGCGAGCACGGCAGCGTCAGAGGCGGTGATGGTCTGCATCGCCTCGACGTCGCGCGCCGAATCCACGGTCTGCGCCTGCGCCAGGGATGGCGCGAAAAGTCCTATGGCGGTCAGAACCGCCACGGATGCCTTGGTCCATCTTCTCATGGTGTTTTTCTCCTTCACTATTGCGGCGCATCCTGCCCCCCGGTCCGCTCCCGCGTCCCTATGATGCGGTCGCCACGGCCCATCCGCGCCGCCCGTGACATTGTTGTCTGTGGCATTGTTGCCCGTGAGACATTGCGGATGTCTGGATGCACCGTCTTTGTGCACTTCCAAGCCTACTCCCGGGAATATCACAGAGAGTCATCATGTGCGGGAATTCCGGGGACTTGGAAAAATGCAAAAACACCAAAACAGTTCAGAAAACAAACAAAAACGCGCGGAAATCGTTATATAAGTACACGATTCACGCGCGTTAAACGCACAACACATGGTAAAAGCTGTGTCTAGTTGTTCGTTCTGTTTGCTTCGATCAGCCAGTCGATGACCTCGCGCTCGCTGACGGGTCTGAAGCCCCAGGCGTCCTCGCCCACGTTCACGCACAGCGGGTCCGTGCCGTCCGGCGTTTCCTGGTGCGTGTGGCCGTAGATGAGCCAGCCGTCGGTTTCCGGCGCCACGTCGAGGAACTTGTCGCGGTCGTCGGGCCACGTGCCCCGGCCATCGAGCATCGCCGTCGCGCGCGGAAAATGAGACATGCCCGCCATCTGCGGCGCCGTCCGCACCGACCCGTCCTGTGCCAGCGTCACATGGCCGTCGGTCAGCACGGGCAGGTTCAGCTCGATCTCGCGGTAATCGTCGATTGTCTCGAACGCGTCTTCGTACAGCTTGTCGTTGAGGCGCAGGCGGAAGTTGCGGTCATGGTTGCCGATGATCATGTGCAGGTGCTTGCAATTGAGGCGGCGCAGGCATTCCAGCGTGTGCGCCACCGTGCAACGGAACGAGACGTCGCCCAGCAGCCACAGTTCGTCGTCCGCGCCCACGCGCTCGTTGATGCCCGCGATAATCGCCTCGTCATGCGATGCCACGTCCGCCGCCTTCGTGAACGGCATGGATTCCTGCGTGAGCGTCTCGCGGATCCAGGCGTGGGCGGCGTCGCGCCCCTGGGTGCGCCAGACCTCCATGTACTCCGCGCGGATGCGGCCGTTCTTGATATGGCCGCGCAGCACGCTGACCAGCGGGTGGCCGAAATGCGTGTCGGAGGTGAAGTAACGCATGGGGTATGTCCTTTTGGGTTGGGTGCGGGGTGCGGGTTGGTTGTGGGGTGTGCGCGGAAGGCGGTGCACAGCGGCGCGGAGGAACAACACGATGGTGCGGTTTTGCGCTCTCGAAACGAATCATCGCCTACGGCACACGGCGCGCGCACCACGCGCCCCGCGCGCCCCGCAACCGCAGCGTTACTTCAACGTATAGACCTTCAGAATCTGATTGGCAAACCAGGCGCTGCGGCGCGTGATATCGTCGACGGTCCAACGTTTTTTGTCGTTCAGTTCCTCGCCGTTCGCGGTGTCGGCGAGAGCGGCGTTGATTTTCAACGGCATGCTCAGACCTGCGATCTGTTGGGTGCCTTTGTCGACATAAGACACTTTATCTGTGAAGGGGCGCTGGCTCCATTCGCTGTTGTACGGTGTCAGAGTCAGGTTACCGATGAGGTGCACATACTGCTGCTGCAGCTCATCGGCGTGCGTCGGATCGTCCGGGCTGATGTCCTCCCGCCAAACATCGGGAAGAGGACCTTCGGGAAGGATGTGCTCGATGGACCAGATGGGGCGCTTGCCGTTGTATTTGTCGAGGCTGTCGGGCGTTCCCTTGCCGAAATACGATTTTCCTGGCAGCTTGCGTTCGAGGTCGATGAGCACGAAGCGTGTGGTTTTCGCGTTCTTGTCATAGATGCCATCCGTGCACAGTGCGTCGTGCAGTTGCTGGTCGGATGCCGCGATGGTGCTGAGACCTTCCGCCTCATCCGTGCCGTTCTTGATGATTGGAAGGATTTCGTCCCTCGTCCACTTGTGGTGGCGCAGCAAATGCGCGAGACGGATCATGCGTGCGCGAATATTCGACGCCTTCGGTACCAGCGTGATATTGCGGCGCACATAGAACGCAATGAGATAGTCGAGAATTGCGGGCAGTTGGTCCTCCACCTCGAGCTGCTTGTCGGAGAATAGCTCGAGCAGCAACGGATATGCCTGTGTTGATTCGAGTTCGCCAAGGGAACGGCATCGCGTCGCAACATCCTTATTCGGATGCGTGTGACCGGCGAGGCCGAGGATCTGGGCGAAGGATTCCGCTCGTTCGACAAGCGTCGCGAGGTAGTCTTCCCCTTGTTTGTACTTTTCGGTGATGCACTTGCGGTAGCTATCGAGGGCCGAACCCTTTGTGATGGCCTTGTTTTCCTTACTCTCCATGGCGTCCCAGTTGTTGAGCAGGAACTGCGTGGTGAGCGTCGTGTCGGGCTCGCCGTCCTTGGAAAAGATGGCGGAAAGCCTGCGCCATGTGTCGGTGGTGTCGGTCTGAGATGCTGAGAGATAGCGCTCCGCGTTGGAAATGAACTCCGCCTTGAGAAGGTCGACGAGCGTCAGAGGCAGGCCCTTGGAATTCATGGAGGAGAAGACATTGAATGCATCGGCTAGATTCGGCACATGGATGCGCAGAATCGTGATGCTTTCCAGCTTGTCGTAGAACTTCTTGATGCCATCGACAGTCTGGAGTTCGTCCTGCGAGAGAAGCGTGTCGAGGATGTACTTGTAGCGCTTCGAGAACGTCTTGCGCCTGTCGATGGCCGGATGCTCGTCGTTGAGGATCGCGAGATGCTGACGATAGATGGCATCGTCCGCCTGAAGGAGGTGAAGGCGTGGTTCGCCGGTGTTGGGGACGGTAAGGCGGCGTTTGATGTCGGACCGGATGGTACCGATCTCCTCGATATCTTGGGATGACAGGGAGAAATCGATTTCCGGGTTATCCGATGCCTCGCGTATGGCGGCCAGGCGCTGCCAGATGGCTAGGAGGAACAGAGACAGTGTGGTCAGGCGCTGCTGGCCGTCGATGACGTCATATGATGCGCTGTTCGCGCTGGCTGAGTTGTCCGCCTCGTGGGGAATGACGAGCAGATTGCCCACGTAGTAGCTTTCGTTTTCCTCCCGGATATCTTCGAAGAGCTGGCGGATGTTCTCCTCATGCCAAGAATATTGACGCTGGTAAAGCGGGATGTAATAACGGTCATTGCCTGAAATCGGCATGAGCTGATCAAAGGTTCTGGTTTCCGACGTGATATCCATAGGGCCTTCCTTCGCTGGTGCCGGTTGCCGGGCGCAGCTGTGCGTTCCGGTATCTTGTGTTTCCGGGCTTCCTTCTAGATCTCAATGATCTCGTAGATGTGGACAAAACCTGGGGAAGGCAGCGGGGAGTGGGAGGGGAAAAGCATGGGGCGAATGATGGGGTCGGCCTGCGGGCGAACGCGCCCAGAGCCCCCACTCGCGAAAAGTGATTATCGTCGCGCCCCTTATTATCACTTAGGCTCAAAGTGATAATAAGGGGCGTCGTTATTATCACTTGCGGGCTAAGTGATAATAACGAGGAGCTTGTTGTCATCAAAACGCGCCAAGAGATGCCGAAATTCGGAGCCGGAGGTTGCGAAACTTGAGTCCGGGCGAAGGGCCGGGGTGCTCATGGCGAGGATGTTTCGCCGTGAGCGCTGGTTTTTGGGAGGGATCCGTGTGTGGGGCGGGGGATGGCGGTTCGCGGTGAGGATGTTTCGCCGTGAGGGGTTGTTTTGACGATTTTCCCTGGGCCGGCTGGGAAAATCGTGGTTCATGGCGAGGATTCTTCGCCATGGACGCTGGTTTTCGGGGGGGGGAATCCGTGTGCGGGGCGGGGGATGGCGGTTCGTGGTGAGGATGTTTCGCCGTGAGGGGTTGTTTTGACGATTTTCCCTGGGGCGGCCGGGAAAATCGTGGTTCATGGCGAGGATTCTTCGCCATGGACGCTGGTTTTCGGGGGGAATCCGTGTGCGGGGCGGGGGATGGCGGTTCATGGCGAGGATGTTTCGCCGTGAGGGGTTGTTTTGACGATTTTCCCTGCGTCGGCCTGGGGGAATCGTGGTTCATGGTGAGGATTCTTCGCCATGAGATCCGTTATTCCTCGCCAGACCCGCACCTATGGCACGGAACGGCGCTAGTCTGGGTGGAGAGCAGCGCGGCCCAGCGAGGGACTTGGACGAAGGAGAGGTTCGTATGAGCGAACACATGGATGCGCCGGACTATTCGGTCGGGGATTCCGTCGCGGGCCCGCAGACCGCGGGTCCACAGACCGCGGGCCCGCAGGCGCCGGATTCGCAGGCGCCGGATTCGCAAGGGCAGGCGCCCACTGCCGCACCCAGTGCCGCGCCCAATGCCGCGGACGAGGAACTGACGAGGCGCGGCATGGAGTTCCTGCAGTATCTGTCGTCCGTGGCGCGGAACCTGCAGGGGAAAATCGTGCGGGACGTCCACTCGCCGGACGCCCAGGGACTGCTGACCATCGATGCATCGTGGAACAACCCCTACGTCCGCATCGGCCCCACCGACGCGGATGACGCATGGCTTGTGGTGCAGAAGGTCGCCAGGCCGGTGCCGCCCGCCCTTCCCGACGAACTCGCGGGCCTGGTGGACGAGGGCTCCCTTACGGCGGACAGCCCCGCGCCGCGCCTTTCCGACATTGCCGTGGCGCAGCTGCTCGATGACTCCCTCGAGCAGGCGGAGCAGCAGCTCGAACTGTGGACGGAATCGACATGGAAGCCGTGGCGACGGCAGTCGTATCCCGCAATCCAGGCGTACAAGCTCTACACCGACCTCTATGCCATGCGCCTGGCGATGGAAGGGAACGAGGAGACGAAGGAAATCGTGTGGGGGAACGCCTTCTTCCACTACGATGCGCCGGACGGCGAACACGTCGACTACCCCCTCGTCACCACGACCATGAGCATCGACATGTCCAGGAAGGACGGGTCGATCCGCGTCGAGGCCGACGGGAGCCCCGAGCTGTCGTTCGCGCCCCTTGAGAACCTTGGGATTCCGGGGATGAACGACCTCGTGGGTCTGCAGCGCGCCTACGCCTCCGCGCAGAACCCCGCGCAGGACCCCGCGCAGGAGGACGACGACGCCACCGCCATCCCCGTCTGGGACGACGGCCTGCGCCAAAAGTTCGAGGAGCGCATCGTGGCGCCTCTCGGTCTCGACGCGAAGGCGCAGAAGCGTTTCGACTCCCGCGGCATCGCCGCGCACCCGGTGGTGAGCGACGAGACGATGCTGTTCATCCGGCCGATCCCCCGGCTCGAGGAGCAGTTCTATGACAATCTGAGCGACCTCATCGGCGAGGGCGGCATCTTCCCCGCCGCGCTGGATTCCATCGTGGTGAACCAGGACACGGTGGCGTCGTCGTCCCAGTACGGGCGCTATCGTGACGCGATCTCGGCCCAGACCATCGGCGACGGCAAGCTGCGCGTGCTCATGCCCCTGCCGTCGAACGACGAGCAGCAGCGCATCGCCGAGCAGCTCGAGAAAAGCATCGGCGTGGCGGTGCAGGGGCCTCCCGGAACCGGCAAGACCCACACCATCGCCAACCTCGTCTCCCACTTGCTCGCGCAAGGCAAGCGCGTGCTCGTCACGGCGGAGAAGGAGCAGGCGCTCACCGTGCTTCAGGAGAAGATTCCCGAAAGCATTCGCGACCTGACGATTTCCGTGGGCACGTCAGTGGAATCGATGGCGAAGCTGAGCGAATCGGTGCAGCATATGCAGGACGCGATTTCCGACATCGACGTGGAGAGCGAGAAACAGCGCATCACGGCGCTCGAGCGGCAGCTCGATTCGCTTGAATCGGATATGCGGCTTACCGAAGCCCGGCTCGACCAGGCGCTGATGTCGGAGACGCGGGAATTCACGATTCCCGATGCAACGGGCGACAAGTCGCGGCCCGCGGGGCAAGTGGCCAAATGGATCAGGGCGAACGCCGGCATCGACGTCATCGCCGACGCCGTCCAGCCCGACGTGCGCTTCCCGCTGGCCGCGGAGGACTACGCGCACTTCGTTGCGCTTTGCCAATCCATCACGCCGCAGGAGGCTGCGGAGAGCCTGTTCGACACAGCCGTGGCGCAGCAGCTTCCCGACGCCGCCAGCATCGATTCGGCGTTCCGCGAGCTCGATGCCATCGGCGCGAAAATCGGGGCCCTGCAAAGCAGCGGCCTGCGCGTGGACGCGCTCGAAACCCTTCCCGAAGGCGGCCTCGAAAGCCTGGTCCAGACCGTGGAGGACGGGGCGGCGCGCGTCGGGGCCATCGAAACGAGGCCCGATGACGCCGCGCTGTACAACGCGCTGTTCGCATCCGGGCGCTACACGGCCGACAACGTGGCCTGGCTGCGCGCGCAGAACCGCGAGCTGTGGAACAAGGCCGCGGTGGCGCGCCAGCACGAGGACCATCTCCTCGGGCACGCCGTGTCCGTTCCCGCGGGGCCGAAGGAAAGCCAGCTGCAGCTGCTCTCCGAATGGAGCACCAGGATGAAGCCGGGCGGCAAGCTCGGCATGTTCGCGCCCAAGGAGCTCAAGGACTTCGCCGGCGCCGTGCGGGTGGACGGCTTCGCCGTCATGAATGCGGAGCAGCTCGGGCTCGTGCGCGACCAGATCATCGTCAACGACGAATGGACGTTCATCGTGCGCATGGAGCAGCAGGTGTATGGACGCTTCGGATTCGATGCCGGCGTCAGCGCCGGTCGGCCGGATTTCGCCACGATTGCGAACTTCGCGCAGCGCATCGAGGACATGTGCGGCTGGGGGCTCGAGGGCATGCCCGCCCTCGGCGAGACGCTGCGCACGTATGTGGCCGGCGCCGGCGCCGAGCCCATGCCCGACAGCGCCACGCTGCGGCACATCGCCGACCTTCTCAAGGATTTCGGCATCAGCCAGCGCGCCGGACAGCTGGAGGCGTGGCTCACGAGCATCATGGGCGTGCTCGACGCCGCGGCCGCCGCACAGCCCGCGGTGACGCTGTGGAACGATTCCCGCACGGCGCTCGCGACGCGGGACGCCGCCGCATGGGCCGCCGCCTGCCAGCGCATGGGCGAGCTCGCCCGCGTGCGGGAGGATTGCACGCGACGCGAGGCGTTGGGCGAGCGAATCGCGTCCGCCGGCGCCCCCATGTGGCGCGATGCCATGGAACGCGGGGAGGCCACGGCCCTTCTTGCGCCGGCCGATGCGCCCGTCGCCTGGCGGGTCGCACAGGCTCGCACGTGGCTCGGCTCGCTGTACCAGGGGCCGAGCGTGGAATCGTTGATGGAAGACATGAGCCGCAAGGAGGCCGAGCGCAAGGACGTGACGCTCCGGCTCATCCATTCGCTGGCCTATACGCATCTCAAGGAGAACCGCCCCGATTCCGCGCGTCGCCATCTTGCGGACTGGCTCGAGGCGATCAAGAAAATCGGAAAGGGCACGGGCAAGAAGGCCCCGCGGTATATCGCGACGGCGCGTGCCATGCTGCCGCAGGCGATGGGCGCGGTGCCGGTGTGGATCATGCCGCTGCATCGTGTGTTCCAGAACTTCGTACCGGGGCAATCCGAGCCCTTCGACGTGGTGATCGTGGACGAATCGTCGCAATGCGACCTGCTGTCCGTGGGCGTCCTGGCCTTGGCGCGCCAGGCGGTGATCGTGGGCGACGACAAGCAGACGTCCCCCAACCGCGTGGGCATCGACGAAAGCATGTTCGGGGAGCTGCAGAACCGGTATATCGGCGATTTCGGCGACCGGGCGCTGTACGGGCCGAACGAGTCGCTGTATTCGCTCGCCACCCGCGCGTTCGGCAGCGTGATCCAGCTGCGCGAGCACTACCGGTGCGTTCCGGAGATCATCGAATACTCGAATCGTTTCTACGACGGGAATATCCAGCCGCTGCGCGAACGCACGCATCCGCAGATCGGCGATCCGCTCCATGCCGTGTATTGCGAGGACTGCGTCTCCCGGAAGGCCGGCAACTTCCGCGTGAACGAGGGCGAGGCGCGGCGAATCGTGGACACGCTCGTCGAATGCCTGCAAAAGCCCGAGTACGCCGACCTGAGCTTCGGCATCGTGACGTTCATGAGCGGCGACCAGAAGAAGCTCATCCAGAACGAGCTGCTGGAACGCGTAAGCGTGCAGGATATCGAGAAACACCGCATCCGCGTGGGATATCCGCCGGATTTCCAGGGCGATGAGCGCGACGTCGTGTTCATCTCCATGGTGACGCATATCTCCGCCTCGACGGAAGGGGCGCGCGTGTACGCGGCGACCAGCACCATGTACCAGCAGTGGGCGAATGTGGCGGTTTCGCGCGCTCGCGACCAGCTCTGGGTGTTCTATTCGATGGATTACCGCGCGCTGAATCCCAACGATGTGCGGCGAGGGATCATCGAGTACGTGGCCGGGTACCGCGAGGAGACCCGCGCGGAAGACAAGTTCGCGCTTGTGGAATCCGATTTCGAACGCGATGTGCTGCGCGATATCCTGCGGCATGGCTATGACGTGCAGCCGCAGTATCAGGTGGGGCGCTACCGCATCGACTTCGTGGTGACGCTGGCGCCCGGATACCGCCTCGCCATCGAGTGCGACGGGGATTCCTACCATGGGCTCGATCGCCAGGATTCCGATCTGCGCAGGCAGCGGGTGCTGGAGCGGCAGGGGTGGAATTTCTGGCGCATCCGCGCGTCGGAGTACTACCTCGATCCCGGTGCGTCCATGATGCCGTTGTGGAGCCGGCTGGAGGATCTGCGGCAGCGCGCCGAGGATTCGCGCGGGGCGTGATGTGGTGATGGGCTGATGCGGTGATGCGGTGATGGCGTGATGGTGCGGTGATGCGGTGATGGTGTGGGAAGCCGGGCCTCGTGGCGAGGATTGTTCGCCATGGGGCCCGGTTTTGGGTCTGGCGTGTGGTTTGGTTGGGGAAATCGTGGTTCGTGGTGAGGATGTTTCGCCATGAGGGTTCTTTTTGACGATTTTCCCTGGGTCGGCCGGGAAAGTCGTGGTTCGTGGCGAGGATTCTTTGCCATGAGCGCTGGTTTTCGGGAGGAATCCGTGTGTGGGGCGGGGGATGGCGGTTCGTGGCGAGGATTCTTCGCCATGGGGCCCGGTTTTGGGTCTGGCGTGTGGTTTGGTTGGGGAAATCGTGGTTCGTGGTGAGGATGTTTCGCCATGAAGGTTCTTATTGACGATTTTCCCCGCGTGGCGCGGCGCGGCGTCGCAATCGTAATGGTGTCATGGCATACTGAAAGGGCATCATCGACGATGATGGATTGCTATCGATTGCGACCCTGGGGAGGACTGCAATGACAACACATGACGATTCACGCGCGAACCCTTCCGTGGATGCTTCCGCGGACCATTCCATGGTTCCGGCGCATCTGGCGGATTCCACGAGTGCGGTTGACCTGCGCTCGGCGATGGAGGCGCGCAGTACACGCACCTCGAGGCCGCTGATGGACGTGTTCACGGCGCTGTGGAACCACAGCAGCGACGACCACCCGTTGACGCCCGATGAGATCATCTGGTTCCTGGCGCATGACAACCGCCAGAACTCGTTCTACAGGACGCCGTCGCGCGAAGCCGTGGTCAACGAGCTGCGATACCTCGAGTACACGCGATTCCTCGGGCGCGAGGTGCGCCGAGTGGATGATGACGCGGATGACGACGCGGATGGCAAAGGCAAAGGCGCCGGCAACGGGCGGGACGCGGGCGGCCGCTGGTACATGGCGCCCGTGCTCTCCTCCTCCGAGGTGCGTCTGCTCGAGGACGGCCTGATGCTTTCGCGCATCGACCCGGAGGAGCTGCGCGGCGTCATCTCGGGTCTGCGCCAGCTCGCCGGCGGCAACGCGCCCTCCGATGAGCTGCCGGATATACCAATCGCCGGCTACGAGCATATCAACGGCGAGTTCCTCGCCACCGTCGAGAACATCACCCAGGCCATCAGCGACGGCATGGCCGTTGTGTTCTCCTACTGCGACTACGACGAGCACGGCGACCTCGTCCGGCGCATGAAGCGCCTCGATGATGGGACGCGTGGCGATACGCCGCGCAAGTACGTGCTCGACCCGTACAACATGGTGTACAAGAAGGGCAGGTACTACCTGCTCGGGCATTTCCATGACAATCCCGTGCCCGAAAGCGTTGACCAGGACGAGAAGCACACCAACCTGACGTGCTTTGCCGTCAACCGCATCCGCGACCTGCGGATCAGCACCATGCGGATCGCCGCGCCGGCCGGCACCTGGGACGAGAACGGCCTGCCCCGGGCGCTGACCGGTGCGCCTCGGTTTGACGCGGTCGCCTTCGCCAGGCAGCGCCCCCATCTGACGATGGGCACGCTGATCGACGTGGTGATGAGCGTCGGGCCGAGCATGCTCACCAACGTGTATGAGTGGTTCGATGATCCCAAGGTCGAGCGCGTCGACGGGCCGTTCGAGGCGGGCGACGGGGCGGCCGGCGGTGCCGGTGCTGGCGCGGGTGCTGCGGGCGCGAGCGGTGCTGGCGCCGGAGAGCGCGGCGGGGCGTACCACTATCGCGTCACGGTGCGCAGCCCCCAGCTGAGCATCGTGTGGTGGGCGCTTCAGTATGCGCTCTCCGAGGTGCGAATCGAATCCCCGCAGGCGGTTCGCGACGAACTGCACCGCGCCGGCGCGCTGCTGACGCAGCGCTACGGCGAGTAAACGCATCGCTGGCGCCGCAGGGCCGCGCGGCGCCGTCCCCCATGCGGCGTGGGCCGTGCGCCGTCCCCATGCGGCACATCCCCGACCCATGCCTTCTGTGCGGCGCCGTCCCCAATCGCCGCCGCACAGAAGGCACGAATCGTCAGATCGCCACCGGACCGAAGGCGTCGATATGCGCGAGCGTGACCACGCGATTGGCCTCGCACGGCTCATCATGCTCGTAAGCCTCGCATTCGCGCAGGTGCTGGAGCTTCAGCGCCAGCTTCAGGGCGTAATGGCGGTCGCAGTAATACTGGATGTGGTCGGACTCGCATTCGGGGTCGCCGCACAGGCAGTGGGTGTAATGCGTGGCGGTGTCATCGCACATCGATTCCTCCCAATCGCATGTGTGGTGACCGCCGCCGCCATCCCCGAAATCAGGAAAGTCCGGACCGGCGGGCTGCAGGCTGGGCGTATCGTCGTCCTCCTGCGCCACCGCGACATGCGTCGCCGCCTGCTCGGCGTGCGCGGCGTGCGCCGTCGGCGTGTTCTGGGTCTCCAACATCGTCGGAGCTTCCTGAGTGATCATGGTCTGAGTGGTCATGATGTCTCCTTTCGGTAGGGGTTTGCCGGTAGTGCTTTTCAGTAGTGCTTTTCAGTAGTGCTTTTCAGTAGTGCTTTCCGGTGCCGCGGCCGCCGCCGGGCTGGTGGCGGCCGTTTTGCAATGGGTGCGTGGCTTCCCGCGGCGCCGCTCCCTAGGCGGAGCCGAGGCGCCGCTAGTCGCTCAGGGCGATCCTCGGATTCGCGCCGGTGTCGATGAGCATGCGCAGCTGCTTCTCGTAGAGCGTGATGCTCTCTTGGATCAGCGGCAGGTCCTTGTCGTCGTCGCGATAGAACATCGCATACTTGCTGTGCCTCTCGCGCCAGTCGCTTCCCGAAAGGATGTCGATGCAGTTCCAGTCGCCGCTGCCGTAGATACGGAACCGGATGATGGAGTCATCGGTGAATGGCAGGGCGATGTTGAACGGCTCGATGATCAGGGCGAACAGGCCGGGCGTCGCCGAGTCGGGGACGTGAGACAGCAGCCGGGCCGCCTCGAGCCAGTCCGCGCGGAGCAGACCGTCGCCGAAGCTCGCCTTCCGGTCCATGTCCCACTCGCTGGCATCGGCGGAATCGCCGTCGCCGTCCCCTGCGTCGGGATTGCGGAATTTCACGCCGACCCGCAACGTCTCGTTGTGTTCGATGCTCGCGGCGAATTTGGGAGACCATATGTACTCCGGCTTAGACGTGCCCTTGCGGAGCGTGAACGCAGGCTGGCGACTGTCCTCCGCGAGACCCTCCTGGATGGCATACGCCTCCATCGTCAGGTGGAAATCGCTGCAGCCGCTCAGATGCTCGCGGATGGCGTTGCGCACATCCTCGAGGGACATGCCCTTGTGCAGGGTGACGAAATCCTCGGCGGCCCATTCGAGGTCCCAGGAGTCCTCGCCATCGGACGCGCCGTCGGCGGGCGTGCCGTTGTTGGTGTTGTTCATGTTGTTGGCGTCGTTGCTCATGATGCTCACCTTTCTGTGACGTGCGGTTTGGTTGATGTGTTGTTTGGTTGATGTGTGGTTGGTTGTGTGTGGGCCGGCCGACGCTTGGCCGGCTGGCGTGTGGCTGTGGTTACGGTGCGAGGTTTCCCCTGTCCCGGCATCTCGCTGGATCCCCCGTTGCGCGGTGCCTGTATCTATTACACCACCGCGACACGCCGAGGAAAAAAGTTCAAAGAATTTTTCGGAGCGCGTCGAATGGCGCTGTGCCGGAGCGGGGGAGGCCGGGGGAATCGTGTTTCGTGGCGAGGATTCTTCGCCATGAGGGGCGGTTTCGACGATTTTCCCGGTGTTGTTTGGCGGGTGTGGCGTTCGTGGTGAAAGGGGTTCGCCATGAAGGTCGTTCTTCGGTGATTTTCGCGCTTTCGCTGGCGGATGAGGTGTTCGTGGCGAGGGCGGTGCGCCATGAAGGGTGGTTTTCGGTCCGGCAGGTGGGGAGGCCGGGGAAATCGTGTTTCGTGGTGAGGATTCTTCGCCATGGAGGGATGCGTCGGCCGGGCCGCTTCGACCGGCTGGGGAAAATCGTGCTTCAGTGTGAGTGATTGTGTGCGGTGAAGGCCGTTGACCTGTGCCGGAGGGCGCTTCGGAGGGGTCAGGGCCGTTCAGTGTGAGTGATTGTGTGCGGTGAAGGCCGTTGACCTGTGCCGGAGGGCGCTTCGGAGGGGTCAGGGCCGTTCAGTGTGAGCGATTGTGCACGATGGGCGGCTCCGTGGGGGGGAAGAGGAATTCCGCTGTGCACCAAAAATGCACCACGGGCGGCCCCGAGTATGCAAAAACCCTTGGAACCATCGTGATTCCAAGGGTTTGAATCGTGCGCGCGGGGGGAGTTGAACCCCCACGGCCTTAACGGCCACTGGCACCTGAAGCCAGCGCGTCTACCATTCCGCCACGCGCGCAAACATATGAAAGAATAGCACCGCTTGCGCAGGAATGCAATTTCTCGACGATTTTCCCGTCGTCGGCGTGTCGTGTCGGCGTGTCGCGGGGTCTCCGCGGGTTCGTGGCGGGTGAATTTCCGACGGTCTGGCGTTCTTGGAGCGATCGCGGACCTTCTGAGCGAACGTTTTGCCTGATACTCTGGCGCCAGACGTGGATGCACCGATGAAAGCGGGGAACGATGAGCGAGAACCGTGCCGAAGAACAGCGTGTCGATTGTGCCGACGGCGTCAATCGTGCGGATTGCGGCGAGCTTGCCGAGGCGACCTCCGCGCAACTGGCCTTCGCGCAACAGGCTCCCATTCGCACCCCGCAGTGGCGCGCGGCCGACTCCGCACGCACTGACCGCGCCACCGCCCCCACCGCCGCCACATCCACCCCCGCCTTCGACACCACCATCTGGCGCGTCGTCGGCAACCCGCTCGTCGCCCCGACCGGGCATGGCGCTCTTGACGGCCTTGGCGTGGCGGTCAAGGATCTTTTCGCGGTCAAAGGCTTCGCCATCGGCGCGGGCAATCCGCAGTATCTGGCCGATGCGGCGCCGCAGTCCGAGAGTGCGCCGGCCGTCCGTCGCCTTCTCGACGCCGGCGCGCATGTGGTCGGCATTGCGCAGACCGATGAATTCGCGTATTCCCTGGCCGGCGCGAATGTGCATTACGGCACGCCGCCGAATCCGCAGGCGCCCGGCCGCATCAGCGGCGGCTCTTCGTCGGGTCCGGCCGCGGCCGTGGCAACGGGGCAGGCCGACATCGGGCTTGGCACGGACACGGCCGGGTCGCTGCGCATCCCGGGGTCCTACGAGGGCCTGTGGGCCATTCGCACGACGCATAACCGGGTGCCGCGAACCGGCGTGCATCCGCTGTCCGACTCCTTTGACACCGTGGGCGTGCTCGCACGCGACGGCGCTGTGTTCGCACGCGCTGTGGATGCGCTGATGCCGGAGCCTGACTCCATATCCGCGTTCGATGTGCTCGCCGACGGAGGGCTTGCCGTGGCGCCGGCGCTTGATGCCGATGTACAGCCGGATGTGGCCGAAGCGCTCGAGGCGTTCCGCGATGCCGTGCGGCGATATGCCGGCGGCGGGCGCGACGCGAATGGCGGTGCGAGCGATGATGCGAGTGACGTCGCGAGTTCACCGATGGACGGCGCGAGGCAGGAGTGCGGCCACACTATAAACGAGTCGTCCGCTTCGCCCCGCATTGCCATCTCGAAAATCTCCGCCATGGACGTCGACGAGTCCGATCTCGACGAGTGGGAATCCATTTTCCAAGTGGTGCGCGGCTATGAGGCGTGGCGGGGCAACGGCGCATGGGTGCGACGCCACATGGATTCTCTGGCGCCTGAGATCGCTGCGCGCTTCGAGCGCGATTCGCATATTGTGGAGCGCGACTATATTGCTGGTCTCGAGCGCTTGGAAACGGCGCGCGCGGAACTGCGGGAGAGCCTGGGAAATCGTGTGCTGCTGATCCCCACCGCCTCCTCCGTTGCGCCTCCGGCAGATGCCGCACCGGAGGCGAGGGCGCAGATCGCGAAGGCACGTGCCGATACGATTCGCCTGACGTCGCTTGCGGGTGTCGGCGGGCTTCCGGCGGTGACGATTCCGCTGCTGACGCACGATGGCTTGCCGTGCGGCGTGTGCCTTGTGGGTCCTGTGGGTTGTGACCGCACTCTATCTCGGGCGGCGGTGGAGCTGCTACGGGAGCTTGTGCGCTGACGCGCGCCGCGGCGTGATGGCATGGGGCTCTGGGTGGTGGTTTCGCCGGAGGTGGGTGCGGCTATATGGAGTGTGGCCACACGACACGCCGAACCGCCGCATGGTTCGAGGCGTGTCGTTTCTGCCGTCGGCAGGAGTTTGGCAAAGCTGACGTCGACGATTTATAGTAAAGACAAACCTCGGGTGACGATGCTCGGGGTACGGAGATGACGATAGGGCGATTTGTGGAGAGGGAACCCTGAACGTAGACGGCAACCCTGCCAGGTCTCAGGATATGAATCTTCGCGCGATCGGTCGGATGAGTGGTCGTCCGGGCGCTTGTGTGTGCTTCCCGTTGCGTCTCCCGAGAACTAAGGAAAAGGAGACAAGGATGGGAACATCAGGTCATCCCGGGCGGACGCGCTCATCGGCATCGTATGTGCTGTCGGCGCTGGTCGCCATGGTGTGCACGCTGGCCATGCTGGCCGGTGCGCTGACCGTCGTGCGTCCTGCGCAGGCCGCGCAGGACGGCAATCTGCGCATCGAAATCGACAACCCGGCCGTCGGAAACTGGAACGTGTCGCAGGAAGGCCAGAGCGTCAACATAGCCGTCGGCCAGAAGGTCAGCTTCAGTCTGTGGAATTTAAATGGTTCCGGTGTGGGGGTCGCGGCCAATACGGCGCTCTGGTATGTCGACGGCAATCCGATTGCGCTGTGCAAGTCCGTTGGCGACAGCGGCAACTGCCAGCAGAACAACGAACGTGAGGACGATTTCGGCGCGGCCGTGGGCGTGCCGTTCGATGCGAATGCGAAATCCGTGAATTTCATCGGCCTTCGTGAAGGCACGGCGCAGATCAAGGCCGTGGCGAGCGACGGATCGACGACGGAAACCGCCACGACCACCATCACCGTGCATCCGGCCAAGCTCAAGATCGTGCGTACCAAGGACTCCCGCGAGCTGACCGATGCCGACACCACCGAGCTCACCGCCGGCGAGGACGTCTCCCTGCAGTATTACGTCACCTTCGACGGGGACGGCGAGAACACCCAGAACAAGTGCTACAGCTACCAGTTCACGAGCTCACAGTGGAACAATCCGCCATACTGGGACGAGGAGGTCACCGGCGCCGATGGCAAAACGCAGACGGTGAGGCATTCCGCCGACGGCTGGGGAATCTCCAACGGGGCCGTCATGGACTTCAACGGCCAGACCGGCACGCAGGGCACCAGCGTCAAGGTCCGCACGCTTGTGCCCGGCACATCGGCCGTCTCCCTGAACACATTCTTCGCGTACAGGCATAAGGTCGCCAGCACGAACGCCGACGACAAGACCACGTACAAGACCGTGTCCAATCTGTACGGCAACATCAGCGCCTCCACGAATTTCGACGTGCTCCCGCCGACCATCTCGGTGCAGTACGGCGATGCCAACAGCCCTGTCACCGTGGATAACGGCGGCCAGGTGGATCTGTCGGTCGGCGAGATGCTGCAGTTCTCCTATGGCATCTCGCCGCTGCACCCCGATTATGCCGATCAGCACCCCGCGCACTGGGACTCCAGCAACAAGCAGGTGGCCACGATCGACTCCGACAGCGGCAAGAAGCTCACGGCCATCGACACCGGCTCCACGTCGGTGACGGTGTCGATCGGCGGCGAGACCTTCGACCTCGGCGTGGCCGTGGCCGAGCCGACGCTGACGCTGAGCTACCAGGGCGGCCTGCCCGAGCCCGTGGACGTGACGGACGGCACGATGGAGCTCACGGCCGGCGAGCAGGCCGACCTGACCCTCGGTTTCGCCGAACGCCATGACTACGCCTCGCTGAACTCCATGAAGTGGAAGTCGTCCGACACGAGCATCGTCACGGTGAACGGCTCGTCGGCGTCCAGCAGGTACGGCTCGAGCCCGAAAACCACCGTGACCGCCAAGAAGCCCGGCGACGTCACCGTCACCGGCACCCTTGCCGGCCGCAACGTGACGGCCACCGTGCATGTGGTGGAAGCCACGCTCGATCTGACGCGCAAGTCCGGTCTGTCCACCCGCACGGGGGATGACGATTCCAAGGTCTATGTGACGAACCAGAGCCTGGATGTCACGCCCGGCGAATCCGTCGTGATCACCTCCGAGATCTCGCCCGTGCACGGCTACGCGAAGTTCCTCGGCAGTGCCACGAGCACCAAGTGGACCGAAGATTCCCGCGGCAAGACCATCTCCATGAGGACCGGCTCCACGCAGACCACCGTCACCGCCGTCAGCGCACAGGGTGCGGATTCCACGCCTGCGGTGCTGACCGCTACGGCGGGCGGCAAGTCCGTGACCCTCACCTTCAACGTGGTCAAGCCCCAGGTGGCGATTACGCAGGCGAATGGCGGGGAGACCGCCGATGTGACGGGCCAGACGCTGAACGTCCTGCGCAACACGAGAATCTCGCTCGGGTCCTCCGTCACCCCGCTGCATCCCGATTACGCCACCTTCGACAAGAACGTCGTCAAGTGGGCGTCGAGCGCGCCGACCATCGCCACGGTCCAGTCCGAGACGAACGGCACCGTGACCGGCCGGGCAGAGGGCGAGGCTACGATCACCGCCGTGCTTGACGGTGTCGGCGCCACCGCGAACGTGAACGTCACTGTGCCGATCACGGCGGTCGAGAATCCGGCCGACGTGACCACCGACGCGGGCACCGCGCCGAACCTTCCCGTGAGCGTCAAGGCCACGTGGGAGAACGGCAAGCAGACCGAGGAGAAGGTCACGTGGAATGCCGTGCCCGAGTCCAGCTACGCCCGCCCCGGTAGCTTCACCGTGACCGGCAAGGTGGAGGGATACAACGGCGTCGTGCGTGTCAAGGTGATTGTGAACGCCAGCACGCAGGAGATGTACCGCCTGTACAATCCGAACTCCGGCGAGCATTTCTACACGGCCGCATCCAACGAGCGCGACAGCCTCAAGAGCCACGGCTGGAAGTACGAGGGCGTGGGCTGGATCGCGCCGATCAAGAGCGCCTCGCCCGTGTACCGCCTGTACAACCCGAATTCCGGCGACCATCACTACACGATGGACAGCGGCGAGCGCAACGGCCTGCTGAGGCAGGGCTGGCGCGACGAGGGAATCGGCTGGTACTCCGCGGAGGGCGACAAGCGCATCCCGCTGTATCGCCAGTACAACCCGAATGCCCAGACCGGTTCGCATAACTACACGCTGAATACCGGCGAGCGTGACGCCCTGGTGAAGCAGGGCTGGCACGACGAGGGCATCAGCTGGTACGCCGTGTCGCAGTGACGTGCGGCTGAAGTGCCGCTGAGGCGCTGCGGTGTCGCTGAGGTGTCACCGCAGCGGCGCTGAAGCGTGGCGGCCGACACCAATAACCGGCACCAATAACGCAGGGGCGGGTGCGCATATGCGCACCCGCCCCTTGTGCATCCGCCGCCGGAACCGCATCCGCGAATCCGGCGGCGCTATCGTGAATCCGTCGGCGTTATCGTGAATCCGTCTTGGAATCGTGAAGCCGCTGCGCTACCGCGAATCCGCCGCGCCGGAATTCGCGTGCGTGCCCGGCGCCACGCGGTCGGCGCCGCCGTAGAAACGCGCCAGGGTCTCGTCACGGAACTCGGGGAAGTACCCGCCGTCGATCGCGTCGCGGATATCCCCCAGCAGCTTCACGAAGAAGCGTTCGTTATGGATCGTCGCCAGCGTGCTCGCGGTCATCTCGCGCGTATGCACCAGGTGGTTCAGATAGGCGCGCGTGTAGTGCGTGCAGGTGTAGCAGTCGCAGGTGGGGTCAAGCGGTCGGAAATCGTGTTTCAGCGCCGCGCGCTTGATGTTCCAGCGTCCCGTGCGCGTGTAGATTGCGCCGTTGCGCGCCTCTCGCGCCGGCGCCACGCAGTCGAAGGTGTCGCCGCCGTTCTCCACCGCGGCGAAGATATCGTCGATCGCCGCGATTCCCAGCACGTGGCGCGGCTTGTTCTCCGGCAGCTCGTCGCAGATCCAGCGGCAGGTGTCTCCGAGGATGCGCTTCTCGATGGCGCCGCCGATGCCGAAGCCGTCGAAGTCGAGCGATGCAATCTCGCGCGCGGCCAGATGGCGCAGGTCCTCGTAGTTCGCGCCCTGCACCACGCCGAACAGCGCCTGGTACGGCTTGCCGAGGCGCGCCTGCGTGAGGCGCTCGTGCTCGGCCACGCAGCGCTTGGCCCAGCGGAACGTGCGCTCCACCGACTTCTCCTGGTACTTGCGCGTGTTCATAAGGGTGGTCAGCTCATCGAACGCGAACATGATGTCGGCGCCGATCTTGTGCTGGATGCCCATCGAAATCTCGGCGGAGAAGCGCTTCTTCGCGCCGTTGAGCGGCGATTTGAACGTGACGCCGTCCTCGTCCACGAACGCGAGGCGCTCCTTGCCCTTGGCGATCACATCGTCGGATTTCATGCCCTGCACGTCCATCGCCAGCGTTTTCTTGAATCCCGCGCCGAGCGAAAGCACCTGGAAGCCGCCGGAATCCGTGTATGTGGGGCCGTCCCAGTTCATGAAACGCGCAAGTCCCCCGGCTTCGTCGAGCACGTCCTCGCCGGGGCGCTCGAACAGGTGGAAGGCGTTTGCCAGCAGGCACTGGGCGCCGAGCTCACGCATCTGCTCGGGCAGCACGCCTTTCATCGTGGCCTGCGTGGCGACCGGCACGAACGCGGGCGTATTGATGTCTCCGTGCGGCGTGTGGATGACGCCGGTGCGGCCGTGACGGTCCGGGATGCGCGTGTGGATGTCGAAGCCGAAGGCGCTGCGGTCGCCGGGTTTGCCGGGCTCGGCGCCGAGCGGCGTGCGGAAATGCGCGAAGACGGACGACCGCGCCGCGGTGCTGTCGGCGATGTCGGCGGTGGGGCGTGAGGCGGCGTCGGTGGCGCGCGCGGGGTTGGCGGTCTGTGCGGCGGGTTCATTGTTCTCGGCTGTGCTCATGTTCTCCAGATTACAGGCGCGGCGGTATGGGGCGGTGCGTGCAACGGCGGACGATGGCGCCGGCGGGGGAGTGCACACGATGGCGCCGGCGGGGAGTGCACACGATGGCGTCGTCGATGCGGGGCGGAAAAATCGTGGATAGTGCACGGCGCCGCAACCTTGCCGCACGGCCGTGCGGTGCGCCTCGCAGTGCAAGCCGCGCAAGCCGCGCAAACCGCGCAAACCGCGCGAATTCTACATTTCCGCGTTATCATGCAATGCCTTTTCAACTGGTGGCTGACTTTCATCTGACGTTTAGGCGACTTTCAGGATTCTGGCCTTTACTATGTCTCAGCCAACGAAGCGCGGCCTCAATCCGCGCATGAAGGAGCATGAAGCTATGAGCAACACCAATCCCCAGCCGGGCTGGGGCGCTTCGAACCAGCCGGATGCACACGCCGGCGACACGAATCTTTCCCATACCGAGTCCACCGAACAGGCGCAGAACGCCGCGAACGCCGGCGCTGCGCAGACCTCTGCGCAGACCGCTGCACAGACTGCCGGCGCCGCGCAGGACGCAACGGCAACCCAGCCGCTGAACGCCGCCGCCACCCAGCCGCTGAACGCCGCGCCGACGCAGAACATCCCCGACGTGCAGCCGGATTATCGTGCGGCATCGAACCGCCCGGCCGAAAGCACGGGATACCGCGCGGCCGCCGGCTACAGTGCGAATCCGGTGAGCGGCGCGAACGCCTCGAACAGCGCCTCGGTGAACGCGGCAAACGACGCGAACCGCGGCTACGACACCGCCAATCGTGGCTATGACGCCTCGAACCGCGGTTATGCCTATGGCTACACCCCGGCCCCGGGCTACGGCGCGAACCCGAACCCCGGCTTCAGCACGAATCCGGACCCCGGCTTCGGCGCGAACGGTTCGAATGGCTCGAACGGCTCGGAATATCGCGGTGGCTATGGCTCGGGCTACGGCGCGAATGACGCCAACCCCACCGCCGGCAACGGCAGCGGCTGGAACGGCGGCCCCTCCGACGGCGGCCCGGAGCCCCACGGCACCGAACCGAACGGCGGAAACGAACCCAACGGCGCCTCCACCAAGACGAAGCGCCATGCGTCCCCGGTGGCCACGGCCATCATCGCCGCCCTCGTCGCGATCGCGCTGTCACTCGGCATCGGCTTCGCGGCCCTGCAGAACGGCTGGATCACGGTGCGCTCCGCCTCCGGCACCACCACAACCATCAAGAGCTCCACCGGCAGCGACACCGGCTCCTCCACGCAGGTGGCCGACGGCTCCGACTGGGTGACGGTCGCCAAAAGCGTGAACAACTCCGTCGTGTCCATCCTCGTCACCGAAAGCGGCGGCAGCGCCCGCGGCTCCGGCGCCATCCTCGACACGAGCGGCCACGTCGTGACCAACAACCACGTGGTCAGCGGCGCGCAGAGCATCTACGTCACGCTGTCCGACGGCTCGATGTACCAGGCGAGCGTCGTCGGCACCGACCCGACCACCGACCTCGCGGTGCTGCAGATGCAGAACGCTCCGAGCGGCCTGACGCCGATCACCTTCGCTGATTCCGACTCGCTCGCCGTCGGCGAATCCGTCATGGCCATCGGCAACCCGCTCGGCCTGTCGAACACCACGACCACCGGCATCATCTCCGCGCTCAACCGCCCGGTGTCGACGTATAGCGACGATTCCTCGTCGTCCTCCTCGTCTTCGTCCGTGGTCGTGACGAATGCCATCCAGATCGACGCGGCCATCAACCCCGGTAACTCGGGCGGCCCGACCTTCAACTCCGCCGGCCAGGTGATCGGCATCAACTCCTCGATCGCCACCACGAGCTCCTCGACCAGCTCCGGCTCCTCTTCCTCCGGCTCGATCGGCATCGGCTTCGCCATCCCGTCGAACCTCGTGAAGAGCGTATGCGACCAGATCATCAGCTCCGGCTCCGTCACGCATGTGCAGCTCGGCGTCTCGATCAGCACGCAGTACGTGGAGTACAACAACGGCTACCGCGCCGGCGCCGAGGTCGAGAGCGTGACGAGCGGCTCGCCCGCCGAGAAGGCCGGCCTGCAGAAGGGCGACCTCATCATCGCCTACAACGGCAACCTCGTGAACAGCTCCTCGTCGGTGCTCGGCTACGTGAGGGCCACGAAGCAGGGTGACACCGTGACGCTGACCGTTATCAGAAACGGCCAGGCGCAGGACATCCAGGTAACGATGGACCAGGCCGAAAGCGCAAGCGGCTCGTCGCCCAGCGGCGGCAGCTCCTCGAACGGCAGCGGCAATGGCAGCGACGGCGGCGGTCTCTACGATCCGTTCGGCCTCTTCGGCAACGGCAACAACTGATCGGTCACCTGATCCCGACCGCGAACCATAACCCAGCGCCTGTCCGCAACCCGTCACATTGTTATCAATTCAGGAACAATGTGATGGGTTGCGGACATTTTTGGGTGGTTTTGGCCCCGGAATCGTGGATTTTTGTCCGAAAGCCATCACATTGTTATGGAGCGGGCGTGCAAGGGATGCGGGGCGCGGGCGGCGTAGTATGACCTGAGGAATGCCGCGCGGGCTGTCAACCGCCCGGCGGGTTATACGGAGCGAAGGGTGGCCTATGCTGTTTCGACATCGGACGGACGCGTGTCCCAAGCACGGCGCGCCCGCGGAGGAGCCGTCCGCGCCGGATGCCGCAATGGTCCACGATGGCGCCATCGTGGAAACTTCCGCGCCGGTCCCCACCGAGCAGACGGTGTCGCCCGCCGCGACCGCCGCGCCCGCCGCAACCCCCGCCCCGCCAACAGCCCCAACCCCCGCCCCGCGTCCCGCGCGCACGGGCCGCGTGTTCTACATGTCGGTGCTGAACATCGTCGCCGCGCTCGCGGTGGTGTTCCTGCACGCGAACGGCGTGTACCATCTGCGCCCGGGCGGGCATACGTGGATCTCGGCGTGCTTCATCGAATCGTTCTTCTACCCGGCGGTCCCCGTGTTCTTCATGCTGTCGGGCGCCACGCTGCTGAACTTCACGGAGCGCTACTCGGTCGCCGAGTTCTTCCGCAAACGCGCCACGCGCGTGCTTATCCCGTTCCTGGCGTGGACGGCCATCGCCATCGCGTACTGCAGCTACAAGGGCACGGCCGGCAGCCTGGCGCCGGTACACGTGATCGACGGGATCCTGCATTACACCTACGCGGGCAACTACTGGTTCTTCATCCCGCTGTTCTCCATGTATATGTCGCTGCCGCTGGTCACGGGCGTGGCGAAGTCGCGCAGCCTGCTGCGGTACGCCATCGTCATGGGCGTGCTGTTCAACGCCATCATCCCGTTCGCGTGCGGCCGCGCCGGCATCGCCTTCGACGGCACGCTTTCGCCTGCGGTGGTGGCCGGCCCGCTGATGTACGCGTTCATGGGCTACTACATCAACACCTACGAGCTGACGCGCGCGGAGCGCTGGGGCGCGTATCTGCTCGGCGTGTTCGGCTTCCTCTCGCAGTTCCTCGGCACCATGTACGCGACGGGCGATTCGAGCACCATCAACTCGCTGTTCAAGGGCTATTACAACTTCCCCGCGGTGTTCCAGGCGCTCGCGGTGTTCGTGTTCTTCCGCAGCCTGCCATACGACCGCTTCGTGCCGGTGCCCGTGCAGCGCGTGGGCAACAACCTGGCGAAATACACCTTCGGCGTGTACCTCATGCAGGCGTATTTCATCGAGTGGCTGCCGAAGATCCTGAACGTGAGCATTTTCTCGCTGAAGTGGCGGCTTCTCGCGCCGATTCCGATCTTCCTGATGGCGGTCGGCATCACGTGGGTGTTCAAGCGCCTGCCCGTGCTGCGCCGCATTGTGTGAGGCGCGAGGCGTGCTGCAGGGCTGCGGTTGGCGTGATGTGCGCTATTGTGCGCTTTTGGTAGACGATAGTCCTTTTGTGTGCGTAAAAGCACAATCGGTGTGCGAATAATATCGACGATTGCGCGAATCGTGCTGCGAAATCGTGTGAAATCTGTTCGCGCATGTTTGTATACCGCACATAAACCTATCCAACCGCACGCACGCGCACAACATCTCGCATATCCACCCATAAACGCACGCATCCGAACAAACATCGCTCAAAAACGCGCGCCACGCCGATGCTTCCGCCGCGCATCGTATTTTCCGCATGTTTTCACACCCTGCCGCAACCGCACCCCGGCATTGGCCGTTTTCCCGCCCCGCGCCACGTATGATGGACACACTGCGGGCCGAATGCGGCAGAGGCGTTCGACGCGCAGGTGCGTGAATAACACGAGAGACGAGGCGGGAGGGGAACCGCGACACCTTGTCACTCACCTGGTTCGCAACCTAGGGAGGAAAAGATGAAGTCGGTTTGGAATATCTGCAAACAGGTGCCGATGCTGCCTGTTGTCATATTGAGCGCAATCCCCATCGCGCTGTGCTGGACGCCGTATCCGCGCGTCAGCCATATCATCGTCATCGCCATCGTGGCGATCTGCCTGACCGAAACCGTCATCGGCATGATCCACGACATCCGCGAGGGCCACGTCGGGCTCGATGTCCTCGCGGTCATCGCCCTTATCTCTACGCTCGCCGTGCGCGAATACTGGGCGGCGTGGGTGGTGGTGCTCATGGTGTATTCGGGCGAGGCCATCGAGAACTACGCGCAGAACAAGGCGCAGTCCAACCTCAGCAAGCTCATGGAGGCGGCGCCGACCATCGCGCATATCGCCAGCGACGACGCCGGCCATGACTGGGTCGACAAAAGCGTGGACGAGGTCAAGATCGGCGACCTGCTCGTCGTGCGCCCCGGCGAAACCGTGCCCGTCGACGGCATGCTGATCGACGGCGAGGCCACGCTCGATATGTCGCAGGTCAACGGCGAACCGGTGCCGCGCACCGTGTATTCCGGCCAGAAGGTGCTGTCGGGCTCCATCAACGGCGACGCCATGTTCCGCCTGCGCGCCACCGAGGAGGCGCGCGACTCGCAGTACCAGCGCATCATCGAGATGGTGATGAGCGCCCAGAGCTCGCGCCCGGCGGTTGTGAAGACGGCCGATCTGCTCGCCGTGCCGTTCACCGTCATCTCGCTGATCATCGCGGGCGTTGCGTGGTTCGTGGCGCAGACCCCGGTGCGTTTCGCCCAGGTGCTCGTGCTCGCCACGCCGTGCCCGCTGCTTATCGCCGCGCCGGTGGCGTATCTGGCCGGCACCGGCCGCCTTGCGCGCACCGGCATCCTCATCAAGTCGCAGGAGGTGCTCGAAACCCTCGGCCGCGTCTCGCATGTGTTCTTCGACAAAACCGGAACGCTGACGAGCAAGCAGCCGCAGGTCATCCGTCTCGACCGCCCCGACCGTTCGCGCATCCTCGACAAGCTCGATATGTCGGACTCCGCCATCACCGTCGTGGCAGGCCTGATCGAGAACTACTCCGTGCATATCCTGGCGCCGGGTATCGTGGCGGCCGGCGAGAAGGAATTCCGCAAGCACCCCGACATCCGCCGCGATGTGGAGGACGTGCACGAGGCGTCCGGCAAGGGCATCGAGGGCATCGTATCCGGGCACCGCGTGCGCGTGGGCCGCTTCGCTTACGTGATGGAGGTCGTGGACGACGACGTGCTGGTCGGCAAGGTGCGCCCGACGGACCCCGGCGAGCTGTTCGAGCCGCTTCCCGACGATTGCATGGGCACCTTCATCGCCATCGACGGGCAGATCGCCGCGCGCATCGTGCTGCGCGACCTGCCGCGCCCGAATTCCGCGAAGGCGCTCAACGAGCTGCGTTCGATCGGCGTCAAGCGCCTGACGATGCTGACCGGCGACAAGCCGGTGGCCGCGAAAACCGTGGCCAAGCAGGTGGGCATCGACGATGTGCGCTATGAGCTGCTGCCGCAGGAGAAGGCCGACGCCGTCAAGCAGGCGCGCGACGAGATGCCGAACAAGCAGCCGTTGTGGGACCGCCTCATGATGAAGTACGTCGGCGAGTCCATGACGCGCACCGTCACGATGATGGTCGGCGACGGCGTGAACGACGCCCCGGTGCTGGCCTCCGCCGACATCGGCATGGCCATGACCGGCGGCACGAGCACGGCCGCGTCGCAATCCGCGCAGGTCGTCATCATGAACGACAACATCGAGATGGTGCCGCGCGCAATCATCATCGCACGCCAGACCAAGCGCGTCATGCTGCAGGCCGTGTGCATCGGCCTGGGCCTGGCCATCATCGGCATGATCTGCGCGGCGTGCAATCTCATCCCCGCCGTTATCGGCGCCATCCTGCAGGAGGCAATCGACGTCATCTCCATCGTGTGGGCGCTGACCGCGCTCGCCGACCGCAAGAAGTAATCGTTCCCCAACCCGCACCGCGAGCGGCCCTGCGAGGCCCCGCGCGGACGGCGCGCACAGCGCATGCGCCGCCTGCCGGGGCTACCGCAGGGCCGCTCGTGCTATTAGTATCGGTTCCTATGACTGACAACACCCAGAACACTGCGGATACCACCGCTGTGGATACCGCCACCGCGGATACCGCGAACCGCGAAGGCGCCGAGGCGCGCCCGCTTCGCGTCGCCGTCGTCGGCGCGGGTCCCGCCGGCGTGTACACCTCCGACATCCTCCTGCGCCAGCTGGCGCAGCGCGGCGAGGCGCTCGGCCTCGGCACCGACGCCACCATCGACCTGTACGAGAAGCTGCCGGTGCCGTTCGGCCTCGTGCGCTACGGCGTGGCCCCGGACCACCCGTCCATCAAGTTCATCCAGGGCGCGCTCGCCCGCACGCTCGACAATCCGAAGATCCGCCTGTTCTGCGATGTCGAGGTGGGCAAGGACGTCTCCCTCGACGAGTTGCGTGAACGCTATGACGCCGTCGTGTTCGCCACCGGCGCCGTCGACGACAGGCCTCTGCGCATTCCCGGGCATGACCTCAAGCACGTGTACGGCGCCGCGCATTTCGTGGAATGGTACGACGGATACCCCACCGGTCCGCGCACCTGGCCGCTGACCGACGAGACCGTGGCCGTGATCGGCGGCGGCAACGTGGCCATGGACGTGGCGCGCGAGCTCGTGCGCAACGCCGACGACCTGCTCGGCACCGACATTCCGCAGAACGTGTACGACGGCATCAAGGCGAACGCCTGCCGCGAACTGCATCTGTTCGTGCGCCGTGACGTGGCGCATGCCAAGTTCTCCGTGCAGGAGCTGCGTGAGCTCGAGAAGCTGCCGGGCGTGCAGCTCGTGGTGAACGAGGACGACTTCGACCTGTCCGACGCTACGCTCGAGGTGGCGGCCGACGACAAGCTCACGCGCCAGATGGTGGAGGAGCTGTTCGTGATCCGCGATATGGCCGAGGACATGGAATACGACGGCGGCACCGACTTCAACGGCCAGCCGGCCACGAAGAAGTACGTGCTGCATTTCAACTCGAACCCCGTCGAGGTGCTCGGCGACGCCGACGGCGCGGTGCGCGGCATCCGCGTGGAGCGCACCGAGACCTCGCCCGAAGGCTCCATGACCGGAACCGGCGAGACCTACGATGTTCCCGTGCAGGCCGTGTATCATGCGATCGGCTACAGGCCGGCCGCCGTGAACGGCGTGGCGTATGACGAGAAGGGCACGCGTCTGCTCAACGAGTCGGGCCGTATCGAGGCCGAGCCGGAAACCGACGGCGCTCCGCTGGTCACCGTGCCGTATGTGTACGCGACGGGCTGGGCCAAGCGTGGCCCCGTGGGCCTGATCGGCTCCACCAAGTCCGATGCGCTCGAGACCGTGAACAATATTCTCGACGATTGGGCGGCCAGCGGAAAGAACGGCCGCGTGGCGCCGAAGGCCGGCGACGAGGCCGAGACGATCGCCTACCTGCAGGGCAAGGGCCTGCAGCCGATCGGACGCGAGGGCTGGGACCGCGTGGTGGCCTACGAGCATGCGCAGGGCGAGAAGGTGGGCCGCGAGCATATCAAGCTCGTGGAGCCCGACCAGATCCGCCGCGTCGCCCGCGGGGAGGAAACCGCCTGAGCGGAATGGAGCGTGATGTCGGCTGGTTGCACCATGTGCGGCGACACCATGCGATTGTGATCATGCGATTGTGATTGATGTGCGGCACGCCTGATATATGAGGCGTGCCGCGCTTTGTCGTTCTCGATGCTGACGCGCATCCAGAGCCGCGGAATCGTGGGAGCCGGCGGAAGTTATCGCACGGCGAAACGGGCGCCGGCTCCGTCGTTTTGTATCCTTGGGGTATGGGAAACGAAACGGTGCATGTGCACGGCCATTTCAACGGCCTCAAGACAACGATGCTCTTCGCCCTCATGTGGGCCGTCATCATGCTGATCTGGTGGCTGACCGGTGCCTCGCGCAGCACCCTCGCCATCTATATCGCCATCGGCCTGGCAACGAATTTCTTCAGCTACTTCTTTTCCGACAAACTCGCCATCGCCTCGATGCACGCCCGTGAGGTCAACGAGCAGGAGGCTCCCGAGCTCTACCGGATCGTGCGCGAGCTGTCGACGAAGGCCGGCAAGCCCATGCCGCGCATCTGCATCGCGCCGACCATGAGCCCCAACGCCTTCGCAACGGGGCGCAACGAACGCCACGCGGCCGTGTGCTGCACCGAGGGAATCCTGCGCCTGTGCTCGTGGCGCGAAATCCGAGGCGTGCTCGGGCACGAGCTCATGCATGTGTACAACCATGACATCCTCACCGGCGCCATTGCGTCCTCCATGGCGTCCGTCATCACCTCCCTTGGCTACGCGCTGATGTATTTCGGCGGCGGGCGCGACGATGACGATCGCGGTGTCAATCCGATCGGCGCCCTGCTTGCGTATATCCTCGCCCCGATCGGCGCGGCGATGATCCAGATGGCCATCTCGCGCACCCGCGAATACGATGCCGACGAGGACGGCGCGCGCCTCACCGGCGATCCGGCGGCGCTCGCCTCGGCGCTGCAGCGAATCGAAGGCTCCGTGGCAAGCGGCAACACGATGCCCGTGACGTCGGGCACGCAGAGCACCGCGGCCGTGATGATCGAAAGCCCGTTTCGCGAGGTAGGCCTCCAGCGTCTGTTCTCCACGCACCCGCCGACACCGGACCGCATCAACCGCCTCATGCAGATGGACCGCGAGATGCACGGCGCGGCAGGCGTGGGTGGCGTAGGCGGCGGACCCCAGGAGGTGCCGGCGTACCGGCAGTACGCGGACATCAGCGCGGACATCAGGTGACGGCATGCGGCTCCTGCGGACCGGGGCGGCCCGCGCCTTCCAGTGTTTCCCAAGACCCGTGCGATAAGATTCTAGGGACCGGACGGCGCACCCAGAGGTGCGCCCGACGGGGAAATCACAATCCGGAAAGGACATCATGAACACGTCACGTCTTTCCCGCGCCGTGGCGGTCGCGGGAACCATTGCGATTCTCGGAAGCGGCCTGGCTGCCTGCGGCTCGTCGTCGAGCAGTGCGGAATCGTCGTCAAGCTCGGCCGAGGTCACCACCTCCACCACGCCGGGCACGGACGCCTGTGCCAGCATCCCGGAGAACTACATCGAGGAGCCGAACAAGGCCTATACCGCGCAGCTGGCCGACGACTGCTCCGTGACCTTCCATACGCCGGGCGAATCGTATTACAATTCCATGATTTACAAGAACGACTCGCTGAAGAGGCTTGACGGCGGCGCCTTCTCGTGGTCCACCGACTCCAGCGGGAACTTCACGTATATTCCGGCCGGGCAACTGACGAAGGACGCCTACCCCGACGCGTACAACGCGGCCATCTCCGCCAGCTTCACCGACGACGACCTGCCGCAGTACGCGTGGGTCTGGTACCAGACCGACGGCTCCGACACTGGCGAGCTGTTCCGCGAGCACACCGACATGGAGGCCTCCGAGTCGGCCGCCGCCTCCGCAAGCGACACCACCAGCTCCGGTCAGTGATTCCGCGCTGCCCCGCGGTTTGCGCGTGTATGCGTGTGCGGCGTGCGCGTGCGCGGCGTGCGACGTGCGACCGCGGGGCAGCCGTGGTACACTCTCATCTGTGCGTTCCCGCTTCGGCGGGGCATTGCGCTCGCGGGCGTAGTTCATCGGTAGAATGGAAGCTTCCCAAGCTTCAGAGGCGGGTTCGACTCCCGTCGCCCGCTCTCTTGAAATCGTTGGAATTCCAACGATTTTTTCATTTTCATGCGGGCGAGACGCCAATTCCAGTTCATAACAGTGTGATGGCTTGCGGACAAAAATCCACGATTTTGGGGCTCGAAACCCTCAAAAATGTCCGCAAACCATCACATTGTTGCAGAAACGAAAACGCTGTGATGGGTTGCGGACATGGGGCGTGTGGGGTCTGCCCGTGGAGTCTGTTGGCGGGGTCTGTCAGAGGTCGGTGCGGGGAGTGTCGAGGATCCGGCCGTGGTCCAGGAACAGGCCCTTCTCCGCCGAGTAGAGCAGGCGTCCGTCGCTCGTCACATCGGACGGCATGTGGCGGCGGGAGATGGAGAGATAACGGTAGTTCGGATTATGATTCGGGCCATCGTTAAGAATCGATGAGATGCGGTAATACATCTCCGGCCAGTCCTCGTATCCTGCCTCGCCAATGTCGAATTCCTCGCCATTGTCATCTTCGCCCTCCGTCGCCTCGCCGGATTCGTATCGGTCTCCTTCGGCGAAGGCGATTCGGTACGTCGCGTGAGGTGCCAGGCAGGCATAGGCCCCCAGTTCGGCGATGATCTCATCGGGAATCCGCGTCGTCGCCATGGTGCCCTCCGGTCCCGTCGTGGTTCTTCAATTTTCGCTTGGTTCTTCGATTTTCGCTCTGCGGCCGGCGCCATCGTGTCCGCAACCTATCACATCGTTTCGGAATTCATAACAGTGTGATGGCTTGCGGACAAAAATCCACAATTTTGGGGCTCGAAACCCTCGAAAATGTCCGTAAACCATCACATTGTTGCGCAAGAGACGCCTCGCCTGCGCCTCGCGTGTGCCGGATTCGTCAGGAATGAGTCCGATAATGGATTCATGACGATTGCGACACCTGAACGCTATGCCGAGATGTACGACGCCGCGCGCAAGGGCGGGTACGCCCTGCCGGCCATCAACGTGACGAGTTCCCAGACGCTGAATGCGGCGCTGCAGGGGCTGGCCGACGCCGAATCCGACGGCATCATCCAGGTGTCAGTGGGCGGCAGCGCCTACTTCTCCGGTCAGCGCGTGGCCGACCGCGTCACAGGATCGCTCGCGATGGCGGCCTTCGCCCGCGAGGTGGCGAAGAAGTATCCGCATATCACCGTCGCCCTCCACACCGACCATTGCGCCAAGCAGTACCTCGACGAGTGGGTCCGCCCGCTGCTCGACATCGAAGCCGACGAGGTGGCGCATGGCCGCGAGCCCATCTTCAACTCCCACATGTGGGACGGCTCCACGGTGTCGCTGGACGAGAACCTCTCCATTGCCGAGGAACTCCTCGACAAGTCGCGCAAGGCGCATACCGGCCTCGAGATCGAGGTGGGCGCCGTCGGCGGCGAGGAGGATGGCATGACCGGCGCCATCGACGAGAAGCTCTATTCCACGCCCGAGATGGGCCTGCAGGTGGCGCGTCGCCTTGGCCTGGGCGAGAACGGCCTGTACACGGCCGCGTTCACCTTCGGCAATGTGCATGGCGCCTACAAGCCTGGCTACGTCAAGCTGCGCCCCGCCATCCTGGGCAGCATCCAGTCCACGGTCGCCGACGCCGCGCGCGCCGGTAGCATCGCCTCGCCGCTGCCGACCGGCGCCGAGAGCAAGCCGTTCCTCCTGGTGTTCCACGGCGGCTCGGGCTCCGCACCTGAGGAGATCGCCGAGGCCGTGAGCTACGGCGTTGTCAAGATGAACATCGACACCGACACCCAGTACGCCTTCACCCGCGCCATCGCAGGGCATATGTTCGTCAACTACGACAAGGTGCTGAAGGTGGACGGCGAGGTGGGCGCGAAGGCGCAGTACGATCCGCGCTCCTGGGGCCGCGAGGCGGAGGATTCCATGGCGGCGCGCGTCGTCGAGGCGTGTCGCGAACTGGGCTCCGCGGGCAAGGCGCTCAGGTAACGGCCGCGCGCAGAGGCGGTCGCGCGCAGAGGTGGCGCATTCGCGCGGCATATACACGATGAGAAAGGCCAGGGGATGAGGTCCGTGCCTACCAATGCTTCGGACGATGCGGCGCAGCGAGAGGACGATACGATGCAGCCGGAAACATCGTCGGAGATGCCGCCGGCCCGGCACTCGTCCAGTGAATGCGACACGCCGGAGAATCCAGGCGTGTCGCGGAGTGTCGCGATGCCCATCACGCCGAGCGGCGGAGACATGGCGCTGTGCATCGTCATCGGAGTCATTCTCGGCACCGTCTATGCCATAGGCCACGAATTCACGGCATGGGGCGGCGTTTTCACGATTCGCTCGCTCAAGCTGTGGTCGCTGGCCGGCATGATGTCGGCCGGCATGGCCGTCGTTCTCTACGCGCTGCTGCTGGCCTGGAACGCCTATCTGCGCTCCGTCGCCACCCGCGACGCGGTGTCATCATCGGCGTCACCATCATCGGCGGCTCGTACGTCGGAATCGACGCGACACGCCTCGGAACGCCGCGTGTCGCCCTCCTCGCATCCCGCCTCCGCTCGCCCGGCCTCCGCCGTTCGCCGCGCCTTCCACGCCGCCGCGCGATGGCTGTCCGGCCTCGGCCCGCATCCGCGCCGCGCCCTGTTCCTCGCGCTGATCCTGCTGTGCTGGATTCCCGCCTTCATCGCCTTCTTCCCTGGCAACTTCAATGACGACGGCCCGCTGCAAAGCGCCGAATTCCTCAACGGACACGTCATCAACCTGCAGTGGCCCGCCGCCCATACGCTGATTCTCTCGGCATGCCTCAGGCTCGGCTTCGCGCTCGCCGGCACCGGCAGCGCGGGCGTCACCATCTACGCCGTGCTCCAGTCAGTGCTTATGGCCTTCGCGCTCGCCTTCGCCGCCGACCGCCTCCTCAGGTGGCGCGTGCCCGGCATCGTCGTGGCCCTCGCCATGCTCGTCACCGTGGCGAATCCCGTGGTGCAGGCCTTCGCCATGTCTACGGTGAAGGACGCCCTGTTCTCCGCGTTCTTCGTCATCGTCGCCGTGCTCGCGGCCGATGTGCTGCGCCGCCCCATGGCCCTGAAATCCGCAGGCTTCACGGCGTTCTTCGTGCTCAACTGCGCCATGGCGGTGCTCCTGCGCAAGCAGATGCTCTACGTCTTCCTCATCGTGGCCGTCATCCTGCTCATCGTGGCGAACCGCGGCAAGGCGCGTCTGTATCTGGCACGTGCCATCGCCATCGTGCTGGCCGTCGTGCTCGTCTTCAACACCATCATCGGCCTGTTCCCCACGCGCAAACCCGGCATCCGGGACATGGTTTCGGTGCCCGACCAGCAGATCGCCGCCGTGTTCTTCACCGCGCATGATTCGCTGAGCGCCGGCGACATGGCCGCGATCGGCGAATACTACGAAACCGACCGTTGGCAGGAAGCCTATGGCAACGGCCCCGTCCAGCTCAACGGCAGCGACGTGCCGTCCTATCTCGCCGTCAAGGACGGCCTGCCCTACGGCTACCTGTCGTTCATCGCGGACTATGCGAACTGGGCGCTCAAGGACGACGCGCTCAAGGCGAACCCCGCCGGCTTCCTGGCGCTGTGGATGCGGCTCGGACGCGAGTACCCCGGCATCTACGCGCAGGCGCTTGTGCAGCAGGAGAATGTGTATTTCTACCCCGGCGCGCCGGTGGAAGCGAACACCTGGGTGGCGATGTCGGGCTGGAACTCCGTGAACTTTGTCATCGAGGGTTTTGGCGACAAGCAGCCGGTGGACTACCACACGGTGCCGGGCAAGCCGGCGGGGCTCGTGACGTGGTATGACGACGCAGCGCTCAGACTGTTCCGCGGGCACGGGCTGCTCGCGCGGTGGGTGGCGCCCGGCCTCGTGTTCACGATTCTTCTGGTGTCGCTTGCGATGACGCTCGCCCGGCGCAAGTTCCGCCTGCGGATGGTCTGGTGCGTGGTGCCGTGGCTTGTGGTGGCGCTGTATTGGTGCACGTCGCTGCTGGCGCCGGTCGCGTCGATCCGCCTGGCGCTGCCGACGGTTGTGGCGATTCCCGTGCTGCTGTGCCTGCCGTGGATGCGCGCGCAGGAGGCGCAGAAGGCGGACGATGCGCCCGCCGCGACACCTGCGCCCGCGGCGCCCGCGCCCGCGCAGGACGCACAGGACGCGCGCTAGATATCGGCGTTGTCGGGCCAGTCGGACGGTCTCCTGCCAAACAGGCGGGAGCCGCGCCAACGTCTGCGCTGCTGGATATTGCGCCACGCCGTGGGCGACACCGGCGCCGGGTAGTACTCGATAACCGGCGACAGCGCCAGCATCGCCTCGTCCAGCACCGCGACGGCGAGGCACGCGAGGAACGGGGCGAGCGCGTCGCGCACAAGCGCGGCGCGGATATCGTCGGCCGGGAAATACGTGAAGGGCCCGCGCGTCACCAGAAACTCCGCGTCATGCGCGCGGATGTACTCCCACGACCCATAGGCGCCGAAACCGATCATCGCGGCCATCGTTCCAAGCCACGACGCCACGGCCTTCACCTCCTTCGACACCGCGAAGTCGCCGCGCCTGAAACGTGGCGCGGCCACGCGGGGCGGGCGATGCAGATAGCGCCGCTTCGGATCGAGCACGGGTTCCCCGCACAACGCCACGAATAGCACAAGCGCCGCCGCCAGGTAGCCGACGCCGAGATGCGTCCAGACGTCGGCGAAGCGCCCCGTGGTCTCTATGGGGCGCAGGAAGAGCGTCGAGGCCGCGAGAACGGCGGCCACGATAAGCGGAAAGAGGTACTGGAGCGCGGTGACGAGGCGCGAACGGCGCTTGAGACGATTGAGCTCGCGTGTGCCGTCGGCGCCGGGCCGGGCGGCGAGCCAGGCGGATGCCGCGCCGGGGGCGGGGTGCAGGCACATGGGGCACAGGCCCAGCCCCGGTGAGAAACTGCCGTGGCATTGCGGGCAGATCTGCGTGGCATAGGGGGAGTCGCTGGCATAGGTGCCGAGGAAATCGCCCCGGGCGCCGCTCCAGAGGTCGGTGTTGCGGAAACGGTCCCAGTCGTTGCGATAGGGCTTCGTGTCTCCCAGCGAGTCGGCGGGCGTGCGTTCGGGATCGGGCGGCGCCTGGGAGAGGGTGCGCAGGGACGGGGCGTCGCCGCTCGGCGCGGTGGACGATTCCGTGCCGTCGCTCCAGAGCGCGATGGTGGGCAGCGCGTCGTCGCCCGGGCGCCATTCCGTTCCGGCGGGGATATACGATGTTTCCGACACGCCGGAGACTTGAGGCGTGTCGCGGTCTTGGCCCCCGTCGTTCCCGCTGTCTTGTCTGTGGAAGAGCTCCATGCCTGTCCTCGAATCCTGTGCCGACGAATCCTGCGCCGGTCTGCTGCCGCATCGGTTCTCTCCGTGTCCGCCGGCCTGGCATCCCCGATGACGCCGGTTTCATCGTATCAGCCCACGCCGGAACCATCGTGTGCTTTCTTCCGCTGCGCCTGCGCCGTCTCGCACGCCGTCCACAAAGCCTTATCCCGCCGGCCCACGGTAGAGCCGTCGCGGTAACCTACTCACGGCAGATAGCAACTAGGGAAGGTGGCGGCATGCCTGGAATCGTTCTTATCGGAACCCAATGGGGAGACGAAGGCAAAGGCAAGGCGACGGATCTCATCGGCACCAAGGTCGATTACGTCGCGCGTTTCAACGGCGGCAACAACGCAGGCCACACGGTCGTCGTCGGCGACAAGAAATACGCGCTGCACCTGCTGCCGTCCGGCATCATCAGCCCCACGGCCACGCCGGTTATCGGCAACGGCGTGGTGGTGGACCCCGCCGTGCTGCTCCAGGAGATCGAGAACCTCGAGGCCGGCGGCGTGGACTGCTCCAAGCTGCTGCTCAGCGACTCCGCGCATATCATCGCGCCCTTCCACCGCGAGCTCGACAAGGTCACCGAGCGCTTCCTCGGCAAGCACAAGATCGGCACCACCGGCCGCGGCATCGGACCGACCTACGCCGACAAGGTGAATCGTGTCGGCATCCGCGTGCACGACCTGTACAACCCGAGCCACCTGCATGACAAGGTGGAGGCGTCGCTGCACCAGAAGAACCAGATGCTCGTCAAGCTGTACAACCGCCGCCCCGTCGACGTCGACAAGACCACCGACTACCTGCTCGAGATGGGCGAGAAGCTGCGCCCGTACGTGGCCAACACGCAGGTGATCCTCAACAAGGCGCTCGACGAGGGCAAAACCGTTCTTTTCGAAGGCGCGCAGGCCACGATGCTCGACATCGACCACGGCACCTACCCCTACGTGACCTCCTCCAACCCCACCGCCGGCGGCGCCTGCACGGGCACGGGCGTGGGCCCCACCAAGATCAACCGCGTCATCGGCGTGGGCAAGGCCTACATCACCCGCGTGGGCGAGGGCCCGTTCCCCACCGAGCTGTTCGATGAATCCGGCACCTGGCTGCGCGAGCAGGGCCACGAATACGGCGTGACCACCGGGCGCCCGCGCCGCTGCGGCTGGTTCGATGCCGTGGTGCAGCGCTACGCGACGCAGGTCAACGGCCTGACCGACTTCGTGCTCACCAAGCTCGACGTGCTCACCGGCCTCGAGTCCATCCCGATCTGCGTGGCCTACGACGTCGAGAACCCCGACGGCTCGCATACGCGTTACGACGACATGCCCACCGACCAGGACGTGTTCTCCCGCGTCAAGCCGATTTACGAACAGATGCCGGGCTGGACCGAAGATATCTCGAACTGCCACACCTTCGAGGAGCTGCCCGCGAATACGCAGGCCTACGTCAAGCGCCTCGAGGAGCTGTCCGGCTGCCGCATCTCGGCGATCGGCACGGGCGCCGCCCGCGACCACATCATCTCCGTGCACAGCCTGCTCGGCGAGGACTGATTGGCATTCCGGCCCGGCAGGGATTCCCCGCCGGGCCGTTTGCGTATGCGGCGCTCGCGCGTGTGAAAAGGGCGCGGCGCTCGCGGAAAGGTTCCGGATGGCTGAGAAGAGGGAAGGTTGACGATGAGCATTTCGCACGATGCGCCCGGTGCCGGCACCGCAGATGGTGCTGGTGCGGCGGCCCCCGATACGGCGCAGGGCGCCGCGACGCGCCCGTATGACGCGCTGACCGACTGGGGCGTCTACCTGTCGGTTTTCGTCGGAGGCTTCTTCGGCACGCTGGTGCGCTACTGGCTGTCCGTCGTGATGCCACAGAACGGCGCCGACGGCGGCGTCATGTACTGGGGCACCTTCACCGCGAATATTCTTGCGGCGTTCATCTACGGTTGCGTCGCGGCCTATCTCGGCGCCGCCGCATGGCTCGGCGCGCGCCGGCGCGAACGCACGAACAGGGGCCTGGGAATGGGCTTCTGCGGCGGTCTGTCCACGATGTCCACCTTCGCGGTGGAGCAGTTCACTCAGTTGTCGTCGGCGGGCGACACGCCTGAAACCGGAGGCGTGCCGGGAGGCGTGTCCTTCGTCGTCTATGTGTCGGTGACCTTCATCCTCGGCGTGCTTCTCGCCTATGCCGGCTCCGTGCTCGGCGCCCGACTGGCGCAGGGGCATGCGGCGGGTGCATCGTCGGCCGGGAAAGCCGGCACGGGGGATTCCGTCACGAAGGGAGCGCAGGCATGACATCGTTCGCACTCGCATTGTCCGTCGGCGCGCTCGGCGGCCTCGGCGCCGTCACGCGCTTCACCATCGACACGCAGATCAAGCGCGTCTACAAGGCCGCCTTCCCGCTCACCACGCTGGTCATCAACATCATCGCGAGCTTCCTGGCGGGCATGTTCGCGGCCATGGCCGCGACGGGCACGCTGGCGCCCGACCCCAAGCTCATCCTCGCCACCGGCTTCTGCGGCGGCATGTCCACGTTTTCCACGGCCATCAACGAAATCGTCACGCTTCTGACCAAGGAGCGCTACGCCGTCGCCGCGGGCTACGTGGCCTGCTGCATCGTGGTGCCCGTCGTATGCGCCATGCTCGGCTACGCCGTGGCGTAAGCGTTCGGAGCGTGGTGTAGGCATTCGCCGCCCCGTTGCGTGAATCCGCCGCCCCATTCCGGCGCCGGCCTCGCCCCATTGCGCCCCCGACCGTTCGCCATGTGGTCGCTTTCGGCGTGAATGACGCCTCGCGGCGGGGGCGGGGTCTACCATGAAGCCATGGAAAAGTCAGAAGTCGAAAAGTATCTCAAGCGCGACCACAAGGCCGACATGGAGGCCGCCGTCGAGCGACTCAAGGGCACCGTCCGTCACACGCCGCTCATCCACTCCGACGAGTGGAGCAAGCGCATCGGCGCCGAGGTCTACCTCAAGCCCGAGAACCTGCAGAAAACCGGTTCCTTCAAGCTGCGCGGCGCCTATAACAAGATCGCGTCCATGTCCGACGCCGACCTGTCGCACGGCGTCGTCACCGCATCCGCCGGCAACCACGCGCAGGGCGTGGCATACGGCGCGCGCGAACGCGGCGCCAAGGCCATCGTCGTCATGCCCGACATCACCCCGCCGCTTAAGGTCGACGCCACGCAGGCGCTCGGCGCGGAAGTGGTGCTCCACGGCCACGTGTTCGACGAATCGAACGAATACGCCATCAACCTCGCCAAGGAACGCGGCATGACCTTCATCCCGCCGTTCGACGATTACGACGTGCTGTGCGGCCAGGGCACCATCGCCATGGAGATTCTCGAAGACCTTCCCGAGGTCACGGATATCGTGGTTCCGCTCGGCGGCGGCGGCCTCGGCGCCGGCATCGCCATGGCCACGAAGATCTTCCGTCCCGACGTGCGCGTCATCGGCGCCATCCCGATCGGCAGCCCGGCGTTCAAGGAAAGCTTCATCGCCGGCCACGTGGTCGAAGCCGAGGAAGTGCACACCATCGCCGAAGGCGTCGCCGTCAAGCATCCGGGCGACCTCACCTTCGCCCTGCTCAGCCAGTACCTCGACGACCTCGTCCAGGTTTCCGAGCGCGACATCTACGAAACCATCATGACCATGATGGAGAAGCACAAGCTCGTCATCGAAGGCGCGGGTGCCGTGTCCGTCGCCGCCCTCGGCCAGCTCGAGCTGCAGAGCAAAATCTACAACGAGGCCTCCGAGCCGCATGTCATCGTGCCCGTCATGTCCGGCGGCAACATCGACACCGTCACCATCGGCGCCGTGATCCAGCAGGGCATGATCTCCCGCGGACGCATCATGTCGTTCTCCGTGGAGCTGCCCGACGTGCCCGGCCAGCTCGTCAACATCGCGAAGATCCTCGCTGACCTGCGCGCCAACGTCATCGAGCTCACGCACGACCAGTTCAAGGCCGACACGCATTACTCGAACAAGGTGGTGCTCGAGGTCACGGTGGAGACGAACGGCCCCGACCACATCGCGCAGGTGCTCGAGACGCTGCGCGGCGAAGGGTACGATCCCAAGCAGATCTACTGATTCCGCGGGGTTCGCGGGGTTCCGTAGGTTCTGCGGGTTTTGGGGATTCCGCGGGTTTTGCGGGATTCGCGGACGTGTCTCCGGCCTGGCTTCTGACAATCCGGCGCTGTGCCATCCGGCATGGCGCCGGTTTTCTTGTGTGTGTGGGCGGAGCGCGGTGCGGAACACGGCGGGAAAATCGTGGATACTCCGCGAAAGCCAAGCCCTCCCCGCCGGACGACGCGTGGCGCGACGCCTCCGCCGCCGATACACTGGAGGCATGACTTACAAGGTTGCCGTGCTGACCGGTGCCGGCATTTCCACAAGCGCCGGAATTCCTGATTTCCGAGGCCCCGATGGCGTCTGGACCAAGCATCCGGACCAGCAGAGCGTCTATGACATCGACCTGTTCCTCTCCGACAAGCAGGCGCGCGAATACTCGTGGCGCTGGCAGAAGGAAAGCCCCGTGTGGGGCGCCAAGCCCGGCGTGGCGCATAAGGCGCTCGTCAAGCTCGAGAAGGCCGGCATGCTCAGCCTCCTCGCCACGCAGAACTTCGACGCGCTTCACGAGAAGGCCGGCAACAGCCCGGACGTGATCGTGAACCTGCACGGCACCATCGGCACGTCGCACTGCATGCGCTGCCACCACAAGTACGACACCGCCGACATCATGAACAACCTCGACAACGAGCCCGACCCGCACTGCCACCGCGCGCTTCCGTACCAGGGCGGGCAGACGTGCAACGGCCTGATCAAAACCGACGTGGTCTACTTCGGCGAGAACCTGCCCGACGGTGCGATGGAGCGCAGCATGCAGGCCGTGGCGCAGGCCGACGAGTTCTGGGTTATCGGCTCCACGCTCGAGGTGTACCCCGCCGCGAGCCTCGCGCCGATCGCCGCGCAGGCAGGCGTGCCCGTGACCATCATGAACATGGGCCGCACGCAATACGATTCGATCGCCAAGCGCCTCATCTCCGAGCCGATCCAGGACGCCCTGCCGCGCCTCGTAGACGAGACGATCGCCGCGCACGCTGCACACGCCGCGCACTAGGGGGAGTGACGGGAGCGACGGGAGCGCTACGCAGAGAAGACGTCAGCTTCCTGATGATGTATCAGGGGCTTCGTGGCGATGATTTGTCGCCACGGAGCCCCTGATTTCGTTGCGCGGGCTCGTGATGGGGCGGGGAATCGGTTCGTGGCGAGGATTTTTCGCTATGAGGGTTGGTTATGGGTGCGGGCGGCTGGATTCTTTGACGATTGGTGTTTCGTGGTGAGGATGTTTAGCCATGAACCACGATGTCGACGATTCCAGGCTCTTTTCCACAACGATGTGCCGTTGGCGGTGAGGGTGTTTCGCCATGAAGGTTGTTTCTGGGGAAGGGCGGCGCGTTTTCCGTGATGGTCGGCGTTCGTGGCGATGATTCTGCGCCTCGGTGGGCGTGTGGTTGGTGGGCGTGTGGTTGGTGTGGTGCGGGGTTGTGGTGTTGTGACACGCCGGGTGTTGGGTGTTTGTTGGGTTGTTTTTGGGTGTCTGGGTGGTTTTGGGTTGGTTTTGGTTGGTGTTTTGGGTGGTTTGCGACACGCCGTGGGTGGTTAGTGTTTTGTAGGGGTTTGGGGGTGTTGGTTGGGGGTGGGTTTGCGTTGTTGGCTGGGTTCGTGTATGTTTCTTCCTTGCTGC
>Ga0256406_1000792_pt1 | contig 54618 bp, 59 predicted proteins | sample RumenRJG_03DNA_FD_185986 | JGI IMG/M metagenome (GOLD analysis project Ga0256406, IMG submission 185986) | Bovine rumen microbial communities from Lethbridge, Alberta, Canada - RJG_03 | ecosystem: Host-associated > Mammals > Digestive system > Stomach > Rumen | place: Canada: Alberta | collected...
AAAAGTATGTGCCCTTCGGCATCGACGACATGCTGCCCCACACCATCCGCAAGTATGTGCTCGACAACATGATCACCGCCCAGTGCCAGCAGTTCAACACCATCTGCTGCTACGGCCAGGGGCTGCGCTTTGTCGACAGGAAGGAGAAGAAGGATGTCGATGACCCCGATATCCGCGACTTCTGTCTCAGGAACTCCCTGCAGGAGTGCTTTGCCGAGCAGTGCACCGACATGCAGATGTACAACTTCTCCGTCACCTGCATCATCCTTACCCGTGACGGCTCACAGATTGCCCAGGTGCGCCACAAGGAGGCTTGCTACTGCCGCTTCGAGTACGCCCCCTCGACAAAATCGGGCAAGATAGAGCACGTCTTCTTCGGCAACTTCCGCATCGGCCACTTCAACGAGAAGCGCATCGAGGCCATCCCGCTGCTCGACTACTGGGACCCCCTCGGCGACCTTGAGGTGCGCATGGGCAAGCGTCCCGACCCCGCCACGGGACTCATCCATAACAAGCCCACCAAGGACCGCAAGTTCGCCATCCTCTCACGTATGGCCACACCCGGCTACCAATATTATCCCGTGCCTTATTACTCGAGCATCTTCCGCGACTCATGGTATGATATCTACCGCCTGATAGGTATCGGCAAACGCTTCATGATCAAGAACACCAGTGCGCCGAGGGTGCAGATAGAAGTTCACGAGGAGTATTGGGACAACGTATGCGACAACGAGAACATCGAGGATCCTGTCAAGCGTGAGGAGCGCAAGAAGCAGGAGCGGCAGAACATCGTCGACTTCGTGTGCGGCGTACAGAATGCCGGCAAGGCCCTTGTCACCGGCTACTATATCGACCCCAACGGCAAGGAGAACCGCATGGTGCGCATCATCAATCTCAACGACCCGAGCAAGAAGGAGGGCGGCAACTGGAGCGGCGACATGGAGGAAGCTTCCAACGCTCTCTGCTTCGCCTACGGTGTGCACCCCAACCTTGTGGGTGCCACACCGGGCAAGAGCCAGATGAACAACTCCGGCTCCGACAAGCGCGAGCTCTTCACACTAAAACAAGCGCTCGAAAAAATCTATCATGACGTGATGGCCAAGCCCTACCACGTCATCCTGCATTACAACGGGTGGTCGGACAGGTGCACCGTCGATGTGCCGATGCTCATGCTCACCACCCTCGACGAAAACAAGGATGCCAAGAAAGTTAGTGGAAACTCAAACTCAGACGACAATGGAGATAACGATAACCAAGAGTGATTTCGAACAGGCACTGCCCGTGGGCGCAGCTGCCAATGACAGCGTATATGAGAGTGTAAAGCCAGCCATTGCTTGTCAGCTGTCTTTCAGTAACGATGCCCTGCTCGGCGTGGCCGGCATGCAGCGCATGGAAGAGCTTGGCGAGGGCTCGACACTCTTCAACTGGTACAAGCAGCTCGTGTGTCTGTCGGCTTTCCTCAGTGTGCTGCGCCAACTCGACCTCGTGCTCACCCCTACTGGCTTCGGCGTGGTGAGCAACGACAATCTCGCTCCGGCGAGCAAGCAGCGCGTCGATGCCCTGGAGGGAGAGCTGCGCACCCAGTACCACAGGACGCTGGCCATGACGCTCAACCTCCTGCGCAGTGAGAACTGGGGAGCCACCGAGCAGGCCCGCCACTTCATCGGACACCTCTATGATGAATACACCTTCTTCTTCGAGACCCATCAGAACGCCTCGGCTACCGACTGGGATGGCTACCAGCAGACCATAGAGGAAGCCGAGGAGACATTGCGCATGAGGATGGGCGACCGCCAGATGGACGACATCCTCGACGCCTTCCGCCGAGGAGACCCCAACAGGCTGGAACCTTACCGCGAAGTCATCGCCCTCGTGGTGAAGTTCACTGACACCTGGGCAGTGAAAGGTGCGACTACGCTCAAGCAGCCCGTCTATCGCCGCCTGATGCGTATCCTCGACAGCGAGGACAACCAGGAGTATTTCAAGCTCTATCGCGAGAGTACCAATTACCAAGCCAACCATTATGAGCCATTCAAAAACAGTAAAGACAGTGCAGGCTACGTCTTCAACGGATGAGAAGAGCCGCACGGTGAACATCAGGCTCACCGCCCCCACGTCGTGGAGAGCACTGAGCCAGGAGCAGCTGCTGACCGTCTTCGACCTCATGGCCATCGAGCAGGAGCCCACGGCGGTGAAGACCTACATGCTCATCTACTTCTGCGGCCTGCATGTCATCCGGCACACCCGCTTCGGCTGGAAGTTCTGGACGATGGTGGACGGCAAGAAGCGCGTCATCTACCTCACCACCTCAGAGATACAGGGGTTCACCAGCCAATTTGACTTCATCGACCAAGTGGAGGACATGGACTGTAGGTTGGATGCAGTCTGTGGACTCCATGCGGCCGATGCCCTGCTGCAGCAAGGCGTGACCTTCAACGAGTACCTGCACGCAGAGAAATACTACCAGCTGTTTGTCGAGACCAAAGACATGGAATATATCGATAACCTTGCACAGTGGCTCTACCACGACAGCCACGGCCGTGCGGCAGGCTACGGCGATGCCGTGGACGACCATGACAAGGTTGTGGAGGACGTTACGCTCACCCCCGGCGAGCGCGTGGGTACGCTGCTGTGGTTTCTGCACGTGAAACAAGTCATGGCCCGCGCCTTCCCGCACTTCTTCAAGAAGACCGTAGTGGAAGATGGCGAGCCGGACCCTGTGAACTTCATAGAACTCTACAACATCCAGCTGCGGGCCCTGACCGGCGGCGACGTGACAAAGGAGGACACCGTGCTCAACCTCGCATGCTGGCGCGCCCTCACCGAACTTAATGCCAAGGCAAGAGAGGCTCTGGAACTGGAGAAAATGCGTAGTAAGAATTAATTGCAGTTTTTATTGCAGATACTGCAATGAAAATTTGTATAATCCAAAAAATCTTGTTATATTTGCCGTAGAAATAAGAAAATATAGGCCTTATGGATGCTTTGATGATTTACTTTCTCTGCGTTGCCGGGTTCTTCCTGCTTTGCCCGGTGATTATCATCGTGGACTATATCTTCAGCGACTATCGTCCCAATGAAGCACAGATGAAGGCTATGAAGGAAGAGTATGAACGGAAGAAAGCAGAAAAAAAGCTCAGGAAGTCAGCTCGTAGACCAAAAGGGCATTGGGAATTCAACGGAGGATCATTGTCTTCTCATTGGGTGCCTGACAAAGAGGCAGACCTAATAGATATTGGTAGATACTGAGAAATGCGTATTTTCCTATTTTACGAGTAAATGCTATTTTTGCGACATCATAATCACAAAAATAGCATTTGTTTTTTATGGCAGACAGAACCCAGACTTTCACGACCAAGATATTTCTCAACGATGATCAGGCAAAGAATAAAATCAGAGAGTTGGAAAAGAGCATATCCACGATACGCGCTGATATGTCCAAGGCTGCAGATGCAGGAGACTGGAGCAAATTCAATTCGCTGAAGAAGGAACTTAACCAATCGACCAAAGAGTTGAACTCTATGCGCACCACTGCGCAGAGCGTAGAGCACGTATTGAATAACCTTGGATCATCCTCTATAAAGGAGATCAAGCGAACTATCAGTGCCATCAACAAAGAAATGGCCAGCGGAAATGTGGCCAGAAACTCTCAGGAATGGAAGTTTCTCGCGGAGCAACTTGACAGAGCCAAGAAAGAGCTTAGGAACGTTAACCAAGCCAATGAACTTGTCAATAAGAAGGATAAGTGGCAATGGCTTGAAAATATAAATAAAATAGGTTTTGCCATCACCAATTTCTTCGGTCTCGAACAAGGTGTCTCCGGCGTTATCTCCAAGGTAACCAGTTTGGCCCAAGAGTCAATGGATGTGGCTAAGCAGGCTGAGGGTATAGAGATTGCTTTCAAGCGCATAGACAGGCCCGGGCTGCTTGCCAATCTGCGCAAAGAGACCCACGGCACCATCAACGACATGCAACTGATGCAACAGGCAGTGAAGTTCGCCAACTTTGACCTGCCTGTGGAACAACTTGGCAAGCTTCTTGCCTTTGCCCAGCAACAAGCCAAGGACACCGGCGAGAGTCTCGACTACATGGTGAACAGCCTCGTGGACGGCATGACCCGCCAAAGTCCCAAGATTCTCGACAACCTCGGTCTCTCCGCACAAAAGATTAAGGAGAAGACAGCCGAGACAGGCGACTTTGTGCAGGGTGTCATCAGCATCATCCAAGAGCGGATGGAAAAGACGGGCGGGTATGCTGAGACCGCAGCCGACCGCGCCGCCAAGGCCAATGCCAGGATGGTGAACGCCCAGATGGAACTTGGCAAGCAGCTCAGCCCCATACGCGCTCAGATGGCCGGCATCTTTGGCAAGGCAAAGCTTGGAATGATAGAGGCCATTACTTGGATTCTCAAGAACAGAGACACCCTGTTCTCTCTGGCCAAGGTGATAGGGGTGGTAGCCGTAGCCATTGGCGGAGCACGGATAGCCGACAAGCTGCTGACGGCAGAGTTGAAAATCAATATTGTCTGGCAGCGGGTCAAAGTTGCCATCGATAAGATAGAACTCACCTTGACAAAGGCGAAGACAGCCTCGTTGCTACTACTCCGTTCGGCACTCATTCCCTTTCAGGCCTTATATGCCCTCATTACTAATGGAGTGAAAGGCTATGTGGCCGTGATGCGAGCCGCCAAGATTGCCAATATGACCAATCCATGGACAGCGCTGGCCACAGTGCTGTCCGTCGTAGGCATTGCCATCTACGGCATCGTGAAAGCAGCGAGGGAAAGTGCCAAAGCCTTGGAGGTGCAGTCAAAGGCATCGATATTGGCATCCATGAGAACGCGCGACTTGGCCAGTGTGCAGGACGAGGCGGCAAAGAGTGCCGTAGCCCAAAAAGAAAAGGTGCAGCAGCTCACGAAGATCGTAGAGGACAACACCAAGAAGACCAAGGACCGCATGGACGCGGCCAAGCAGCTGCAGAATATCGTACCCAGCTATTTCGCCACACTCGACACCGAGGGAGCCAAATATCGCAGCAACACCAAGGCCATCAATGACTACATCGCTATGCTCGACCAAGTGGCCTTGGCTCGTGCCATCAACAAGAAATTGGAGGAAAACGCCGCCAAGCAGATAGACGAGGCGCGCGCCATAGAAGCTTGGAGAAATGGAGTGAACAAGCGGCAGCGCCTTATCAAAGAGCAACAACAATCTATGCGACAGGCTGCCATTGACGGTGTAGGCTCAGGAGCTGCTGCATTTACCCCGGCAAGTGTTGGCAACCCATATCTGAAAGACGCCAACGAACAACTCAAAGCAAGTAAATCGCAACTCGAGTACGATCGAGCGCGGCTGAAAGTTCATCAGAATATTAATAAGGCACTGCAGGATGAGAATAAATGGCTTCACGAGTATATGCGCAAGAACGTCTCCACCGAAGCCCAGTTGATGGCAATTAATGACAAAGACTTCGGGAACAGCCTTGGCAACGACACTTCCGTCAACGGCAAAAGCGGGAAGACTGGCAGCGGTAAAGTCTCATCCAACACGACACCTAAGGAAGCCCCCGCTACAAAGCTCAAAAACCAGCTCGACCATGAGCTTGCATTGGAGGAGCAAAGTTATCAGCAGGGCGACATCACCTACAAAACCTATTTGGCAGACAAAGAGGCACTTCAAACGGCCTACTATGAGAAGCTCAAGGCCCTCTACAAGAAAGACAGCGACGAATACAACAAGGTGTGTGATGAGCAAGCCAAGACGCTTGCCGATACCATGGGCGAGATCCGCAAGGACACAGAAGAAGGCTATGAGCAGGAACGCCAGACTGTAGCCGCCAAGCTCAAGGCTGCCTTTTACGATCCCACGGCAGAAGCCTTCCAACATCAGGAACAGCTCGACGAGGCGCTCTTCAAGAATGAGATGCACTACTACGACCAGCGCCTGACCCTTTATAAGGAAGGAACCAAGGAGTTTGAGCGCATTCAGGCCGAGCGGGATGCCAAGGACGAGGAGCGCCGGCAGAAGCGGCAACAGGAGTGGCTGGAGTCCTACAACCGTTTCAAGGGTCAGTTTCGCAAGCAGTCGCTTGATGAGCAGGAGGCTGAACAGGAGGCGGAGCAGAAGGCCACCATCAAGGCGGGCCTCGACTACATCGTCTCTGTCTACAAGGAAAAGATGAAGAGCCTCGACAAAGACTCGGCAGAGTATAAGCGATTGGAGGCCGAGTTGGAGGCTCTCAAAGCCGAGTATGAGCAGTGGTTGGCCGACACCTAGACCGAATACGCCCGCAAGCGGAATGAGGAGCGCTCCAACCAGGCACAGGACAACAAAGAGATGAGCGACGCGGCAGCCCGTGGCTTTGACAAAGCCGGGCTGTCGGATCATACCGTCGCCTCGCCTAATGGCTTTACAGGTACGCAAGGCATGATAGGTGTGGCAGGAACCATCGGTACTTACCTGGGAGCTTACGCCAAACTCAAAGAGGCAAAAAATAAGGACCTGATAAACGACCAGGAATGGGCTGACGCAAAGGAACAAGCTTTGGAAAGAGCTCTGGAACAATCTTCCAGACATGGCCAAGGCAGCTTGGGATACCATTCAGACCTTCGGTCAAGCCGATGTGGCCTATACACAAGCCAACTGCGACTATAAGGTGGCCATGATTTCGAAAGAATACGACCAGCGAATCAGCAAGGCTGGGAACAACTCTGCCAAAGTGCAGAAATTAGAGAAAGAGCGAGACAAGAAGATAGCTGCCGAGAAAAACAAGGCCAACAAAAAAGCCATGCGTATGGAGATCGCTCAGGCCACCGTGCAGACCGCCGAGGCTGCCATCAGCGCCTATAAGTCGGCAGCTGCCATCCCCGTGGTGGGCCATATCCTTGCGCCCATCGCCGCAGCTGCGGCTCTGGCCTACGGTGCCATGCAAGTGGCTACCATCAAGAAACAGCACCAAGCAGAGGCCGCGGGCTACTATGAGGGTGGCTTCACGGGCGGCAGCCGCTATCGGCGCGAGGCAGGAGTGGTGCACGAGGGTGAGTTCGTGGCCAACCACAACGCCGTCAACAACCCGCAGCTGCTCCCTGCCCTCCGGCTCATCGACGTGGCACAGCGCAACAACACCGTCGGACGGCTCACTGCAACAGACGTGAGCCGTGCCATGGGTGTGGGAGGTGCAACAGTGGTGTCGGCTCCAACCGTCAACGTGCAGACCGACAACAGCGAGCTGGCCGACACCCTGCGACAGGCGCGCGACACCTTGGAGAAGCTCGGGTCGCTCATAGACGGTGGCATCACGGCCAACGTGTCGATGGAGAACTTCAAGAAGCAGGAAAAGCATTGGAACCAGATTCAAAAGAACAAGTAAGCTATGATTGTATGTTCGCTCAACGGCAAGACGGCATATCCGTCGTCTTCCGACAAAATAAAGGTCACGTATGAAAACCAGTTCGTCAAGGACTCTGGTTCCTATACCTATGACATCTCATTTCCCATGGATATCGCACGCAACCGCGAGATCTTCAACAATGTGCAGCGCCTTGACGTGAAGAAGACCTTGGCCGATTTCGACGACTGCAAGCTCTACGCCGCCAACCGCCTTATCATCAGCGGCAAGGGTACGGTTACGTCGATTACCAACGATGTGGTGAAGCTGCAGATCGTCGGCGGAAAGAGCCGAATCAAATACAACTCAAAATTCGAGAAGCACTTCATCGATGAGATAGACTATCCCTCTGTTGTTCTCGACACGGGCATCAACAAGCAGGTGTATGAGAAAGCTGGAGCGGGATACCCTAATATGAATAACACTCAGTGGGGAATTCTTACGGACCTTACTACCGGTAATATCATCGGTCAAAGAGGTGTGGCCGTACTTAGCCCTACCTACGATGAGACCAACGATATTGTGGCCAACAGACCATGCCTGATGAAGCTTGAGAAACTGAAAATAAATGGCGTAAAGTTTCCACAAGGGACTTATTCTTTCATTGTAAATTGCGCCATTAGTCCATATCTTCTTTATGTGCTGCGCAAAGTGATGGAGTACGAAGGCTACACCATTCGGCGTAACGATCTTGACAAAACGCCCTGGAACCGGTTGGTCATCGTGTCGGCTTGTAAGTCGGGGAAGATCAAAGATACCCTCCCGCACTGGACGGTGTATAAGTTCATCGATGAGCTGCGCAAGTTCTTTAACGCTTCTTTCGTCTTTGATGAGATAGGCAAGACCGTTGATGTCCTCGCTACGAACGAGCTGCTCTCCAATGACATGATAACCTATGATTACGAGGACGAATTCTCTGTGGAGTATGATGAAGAGGGCTTGGACAACCTCGCCACTTCGAATATCGAGTATTCTTTTGACGACTCAGCCAACCGTGACTGGCGGGAATATATTAGTCAAAGTGTGCAGAGAAACTATCCCATAAAGACTTATACATCCTACAACGACATGGTGGCAGCAGCTAAAAAGATGGGTACAAAAGAGCGCAAGTCCACTATTTTTAAGGTGAATTACGACTACTACGTGTGGGCCGATCTGCCAAAAGACGGTAACCCGGAAACAGAGGAAACCTCAGAGCAGTGTACGCTATGCGGAATTTTTAATCCAATTATACGCGACATGAACAGCGACACTTTCCAGGACCTGAATATCTGTCCATCGGCCATCTACCAACGCCGGCTGAGAACTGGGAAAGTTGACGTATACACGCTTTTGGGTGATAAGCTGGGAAATCCCTTTATCGTGGTGCCTTCTATAACCAACAAGAAAGAGCAAAGTTTTGAGGACATGAAGGTGGACGAAGATGGTGAGTATTACTACTCTTTACAGGATGCCATGCAGGGCAGTTCCAGCGACTCGCCCTCGGCAACGGAGGATGAGGACAAGATGCCCGTCGCCTTTCAGGCCGAGAACGTAGTGAACCTGCAGGCCCACAAGGCTGTGGCCTACGACAGGCGGTTGGACAATGAGGACACGAGATACAGAGTACCCGTGCTTTATACAGACTTTAGAATATACCCGGGCGTCCTGTTTCGCGAAAGTGGGTCTTTGGCGTTGGAGGCCTTGCCGGAGCTAAGTTTTGGGAATGGCGGACAGAGTGCAACACCCACTGGGCGTTACGGAAAGGTTGATATTGATAAAAACAACCCGATTACCATCAAGTTCATCACAGATGACATTCCAGACCCCTCGAAGATATACGTCTTCAACAAGAGGTATATATGCGAGAAAGTGGAAATGAACGTCACCGACGACGGCATCGACAAAGAGAAAACCGGTTACTTCTACGAGATACTTTGATCTCATTTCATTATATATATATTCCAATTTTGTTTTTCAAGGGGAGCGGTGAGTGATTCATAGCTCCCCTTTAAAGTGCTTGGTCTCCTCGTGCGCGACATTGGAATTTTTCAGATACTTGTTCGTCACACTAACGTCGGAATGGCGTGCCTGGTCGCGTGCCACGACGATGCCCTCGGCATTGGCCAGGTCTCGGATGCCGGAATCCTTCAGACTGTAGAACTGGTACGACTTCGGCCAGCCCAATGCCTTCCTCACCTTTGCCCACTCGAGGCGGAACTGGTTTACATAAATTTTTTCGGGACCGGGAACGAGCTTGTGTCCGAATAAGAACTCATTTGATGGGTGGTCAAAGACTTTCTGCTCAATCATAATCTTTAACAGATTGTCATTGAGCGCGACCACCTGCCCCTTGCGATTCTTGGCAAACTCAGGATGAACGAATACTGTCTGGTCCTTGATGCTGATGTCTCCGACGCGGACATAGCGTAGTTCATCGGGACGGATGAAACAGTAGTACTCCATCATACACGCAAGGTAGAAAGGCGGATTGTACTTCTTCGTATAATCCCTCAGGCGCACAAGGTCAGCATCCGTGAGTGGGTCACGGAACTTCTCCTCCTCTTTGAGCATGTGTATCTCGTCGATGGGATTATCGTCGATGTACAGCCGGTCCTTCAGCCAAGTGCCGAAGGTGGAGAGCCAGGTGCGGTAGTTGTTCCTCGTTTTTGGCGACACATCCTTGTCGAGAATAAGGTAATCGAGGAAATCAATGGCAAAGCTCCTATCGAACTGATACACATACTTTATGCCCGTATCCACCTCTTGAAGATAAATCTTCATCTGGTTCAACCGGCTGCGGTAGTCCACCGCCGTCTTCGCCCTCAGCATGCCCTTTTGTTCGGCAACAACCGTATAATCATGATACCGCTGCAGGACTGTGGAAAACTCGGTAAATTGCCGTGTCTTCCTTGCGTTGACGAATGGGTTCCATCCCACCTTCAGCTTCTCAAAAATATTATGGATAAGGATGGCCGCCACGTTCTCGCGGTCCTGCTCGTTCTTATAGTGGTCGAGCATGTATTTCTTCCGCCGCATCTTGCCCCGTGCCGGGTCGTATGCGAAGAAATCTACATACCACTGCTTTCCCTTATGCAGCCGTGGCAAGGTGAACTGAACTATACATTTGGAGGATATGAGCTCATTTTCTAAGTGAGACATTTTTTTTACATTGTTCGCCTACCGCAACCAATGCAACTATTAAACGTCGTCCGAATATTGTCCGGCTTAAAAACCGGAAAACGTCCGAAGTGTTGAATTTCAACGACTTCGGACGTTATAGTTGCGGAGGCAGGATTAAAAATCCCGTCTCCGCAGGGTGTTTTTAGGCGGAAAAACAGCCGATCTGAGGGAAAATCAACGGTTAAATTGTATCGATAACGTCCCACTTTAAGCAGGGATAAAAAATTAATAATCAAATAGTTAACTCATTTTTTTTCGGGAGAAGATTGGCCCAAGTCCGTCTTTCCCTGGGCCAAAGCAATGACCATGTTCAAACTGTTCTGCAAATCTTTGATTCGCTTGTCCTTCTCCTCAATCAGTTGCTTCAACGCTTGATTTTCCGACCGCAAAGAGGTGACATCCTGATTGATGACAGTGCTGTTTACATTATTGTGATTACCATGGATATGAGGAGAAACTTCTACGTCAGTATCTCCTTCAATCTCAAAGATGTCATCCATACGGCAACCAATAATGTTGCAAACTTTGCAGAGTTTGCTCGCCTTCATGTTTTCATGCACCAGGCTATTGAAATAGCCTTTTGTCTCAGGACCATGACCGTAATATTCCTTAACTAAGTCACGGGGAGTAAGGCCGGCGGCTGCAAGTGCAGCCTTGACCTTTTCTAAACTAACGCGTACGTACTTCATATAAAAACTGTTAAATTTACCACGCAAATGAAGAAAAGTTCTCCATAAACTTGGTAATATTAATTATTAATATTAGTTTTGCATCGTCAAAGTTAATATTAGTAATTGGTAATTGCAAATTTTTGAGCACGAAATTATGAAAGTAAACCCAATGGATTTTTACCAGAACCTTAGCCGCGATGACAAGACAAAGTTCTTGTCCTACGCAGCATGGAAACTTGGAATATCGACCATTACACTCTCAGGAAAACTAAGGGAGAATCCAATTTCTCACCTTAGGTATGAGCAAGGCAAGGCACTCGAACAAATCATTGAATCAGAAGAATGGAAGTAGAATTCAGAACCAGCAGCAGAGGAGAGGTCTTCTATGAAGACGAGAAAGGCACTGTAAAGCGCCTTACCAAATTTTCCACGGACATCGTAGAGAAGGTGGTCTCCATCATCAAGGAACGCTACCCGGCAAGTTACGCCAGACTGGCTACACTGTATGAGACAGCGGATCCGACCGAGAGAAAATATCTCATGGCCGAGAGATTCATAAGTTGCAACTTCGGGGCAGACGACAACCTCACAAGAGACATCGAGGATGACATCCTCAATTTTGAGGAAGTCAAATGTCCTCTGCGAGGCCGGTTCTGTCCTTCCGAAGGAATCATTTGTAAACCCAAAGGCATCTACAAGTTAGGCAAGGAGGAAAAAGAGACGGCCGACTTGTACGTCAAGGGTTTCAACTTCAAGGAGATTGCCCAGAGACTGGGCAAGAGTCCATCCACTATCAAGGTTCAACTATTCAGGATAAAGAAAAAACTGGGAGTTAAGAACTGCAGGGAAATCATCAAGAAACTAAGACTAACAAGCATATAATATGGACGAAGACGAGAAAAAGTTGGAAATAATGAGGGAGGCTCACGACATAGCAGCAGTAGCAACAACAGCACTCAAAAAGAAATTCGATTCCATGGAGACTGTAAGTCTGTCTGCCATCAAGATCGCCGCTGGGAACATCGCCGCAACCATGGCATTTGCCATATACGGACAGACAATGGCTGATGCACGTGAGGACATCATAAAATCGATGAATGAATACTTCGAGACGTTCAAGAAATTAGCCAATGCCAAAGGATATGACGGAAAATGGAAAGCATAAGTGGGCTGGCAAGATCTTCTGCCAGTTGGAAGGATTGAAACTCTACAACCTTTACAGGTTGCTGGACAAATGTGACAAGCCATATTCTTGCGTAGTCAAGAAAGCCTACAAAGGAATTAGATGGGTGAAGATAGAATGCAACAAAGAAGACATCGATTTCTTCAAGGAAATGTTCGAATCTTCAAAGTAATTAGTTCATGCGGTTGGGGTGACCCCTAAAAAAGGGTTCGTTTTCTCCCTGCCATAAGGGGGTCACCCGATTTCTTATGAAGACAAATACTCCATGCGCATCTTGCGAGCTCGCAAGAAACTGCATCAATGGAAAATGGTGCACTAAGTTGAAAATATATGTTGAACATCTAAATAGAAAACCATGTTTACAATAGAGATATTCGAAAAGGCTGTCAAGGCCAAGGGATTCAGACTAACACGAGTTTCATTGCTGAAGAACCACGAGGGGAAGAACGTCGTTAGATTCGGATTATATGATGATGAAGAAAAGCAAGTAAGCATCTTGTGGGATCCTATAGGCAGGGCATACACAAAGAAAAATGAATTGAAGGATAAAGAAGATTACTACCTCACAACATTCTACGGCAAAGAGATTGCCTTCCCAATGAAAGATACCTACTGGCGCAAACCGGAGTACGACTTGTACCTCAAATAGCCAGTAATTTTAGAGGGGAAAGGAAAAACATAAATTTGCGCACATCATCTAAAGCAATCATCTCATGATAAGTCAAAGAACAATAGACCAAGTCTTCAACATGGCCAACATAGTCGACGTCGTCGCCGACTATGTTGACCTGAAGAAGTCTGGCGTCAACTACAAAGGACTGTGCCCATTCCACAATGACCACAATCCTTCATTTGTCGTAAGCCCGTCAAAGAATATCTGTCACTGTTTTGTTTGCGGTAAGGGTGGCAACCCGGTCAACTTCATCATGGAAAAGGAAGGGCTTACTTTTCCAGAGGCTATCAGGTTCCTGGCCAAGAAATACGGTATCGAGGTGCAGGAGGACAAATCAGAGAGGACGGAAAAAGAGATAGAGGAACAAAAGAAGCGCGAGTCGATGTTCATCATCAACCAGGCTGCTGCTGAGTTCTATCGACACAAGATCCTCGAGAAGACACCGGATTCTTTGGCAGCGCTCGCCTACGTCAACCGTCGATGGAACCACCGACAGGTTACATTGGTGGAGGGAAAAGAAGGTAAGACAAGACCTGACGAAGACCGGGACTTCGGCGAGATCAAGGGCATCGGTTATGCGCCGAAGGAATGGGACGCACTGGTGAAGTTCGCCCAGCAGAAAGGCTACTCGCTGAAGTTGATGGAGGAAGCCGGCTTAATAAAGGTATCAAGCCGGGGAAACTACATCGATGTCTTCCGAGACAGAATCATGATCCCTATCACGGACAAGTTCGGACGCGTCGTGGCCTTTACCGCAAGGACGATGCAGGAGGACGCTGACACGGCCAAGTACATCAACAACAAGGACTCTTTCATTTTCCACAAGGGGACGAACATCTTCGGTCTTGACATCGCTCGCAAGAAGGCAATCCAGGAAAACAAGATGTACTGCGTCGAGGGAGCGCCCGACGCAATGACGCTGCAGTCTGTCGGCATCGAGAATGCCGTAGCTGCTCTCGGCGCGGCATGGACGGACGGCCACTTCCAGATGCTGAAATCCCTTTTCGGCAGACACAATACAACAGCGACGCTGTGCTGGATCCCAGACTCCGACCAAAAACCTGGACAACGAATCGGACCAGGCACGGCCATTGCCATCAAAAACGGCAAGAAGGCCATGGAGGCCGGCTTCCGTGTTACGGTGAAGGAGATACCGCAAGGCAAGGACGGCAAGAAAGAGGACGCCGACTCATACGTCACGTCGGCATCGAAACTGAAAGAGCTCGAGGAAGAAGACTTCGTCATCTGGTACGCGGAGAAACTCATAGACAAGGATGACAACACCACAGAGAAGAGCGAGAAGATCAAGGAGATCTGCAGTGTGGCCATCCTCATTCAGGACGAGTACACGCAGAATGCCATCATCGACAAGCTCGGAAACAAGTACGGCTCAAAGAACATCTGGAGGTCGGCACAGAAGCAGGCCATCAAGGACTACAACCGAAGGAAGGCCGAGAGCATCAGCAAGGCCGGAGACATCGACACGCTGAAACAGTACGGCTTCTACGAGCAGAAGAACTGCTGCTTCTCTGCTGCAGGTAAGCAATGGTCGAACTTCATCATGCGCCCTCTTTTCCATATCAAGGACCCATACAACTCAAAACGAATCTACAAACTTGTCAACTGTTACCATGAGGAAGCACTCGTGGAAATGAAGGAGGCCGAAATGTACTCACTCATGAATTTTCGTGAGCGCGTCGGCTCCATGGGCAACTTCCGATGGAAGGCAGGACCGGAGGAACTGAATGCTTTCGGCGATTATCTCTACGACAATACTGAGACGGCCGTCGAGATAAAACAGTTGGGCTGGAACAAGTCAGGATTCTTTGTCTGGGGAAACGGCATCGTCTATGAAGGAAAGTTCCTCCCGGTCGATGACTATGGCATCGTCCGCATCGACAGATACAATGACAAAGGTGAGGTGAAGGGTACAGACAACTATTATCTTCCGGCCATGTCGAAGATCTACACAGACCGTAAGGATATGTTCAAGTTCGAGAGAATGTTCATTCACGAGGACAACCATTCTTCCATCACGCTGAAGCACTACTGTGAGATGATGTCCGACGTCTTCGGCGACAACGCCAAGGTCGGCGTCATGTATCTCTTCGCCACACTGTTCCGTGACATCGTCACGTCATATACCAAGAACTTCCCCATCCTGAACCTCTTCGGTCCGAAAGGTTCAGGCAAATCAGAGCTCGGCCACACACTGATGTCCTTCTTCATCAAGAACAACACTCCACTGAACATCCAGAACGCCACCATCGCCGCACTGGCCGATGCCATCGCCCAGTGCTCAAACGCGCTGGTGCACATCGACGAGTATAAGAACAACATCGACCCAGTAAAAATTGAGTTCCTGAAAGGACTCTACGACGGAACCGGCCGAAGCCGAATGAACATGGACCTCGACAAGAAGCGAGAGATTACGTCAGTCGACTCGGCCATCGTCCTCTCCGGACAGGAGATGCCGACCGTAGATATCGCACTGTTCTCGAGAACCATCTACCTCACCTTTGACAAGACCGTACATGACCGTGAGGCGAAGCAGAAATTCAACGAGCTCACGGCCATCCGCAAGATGGGAGTCTCCCATCTCACGAATGAGATACTTTCCCACCGCAACACCTTCGAGTCAGATTTCTACAACGAGTACAACTTCGTGTGCGAGGATATTGCCATGGGAATCCAGAACAATGAGGTCGAGGACCGAATATGGCGTGACTGGGCAGTGCTGCTGGCCAGTTACCGCTGCCTCCTGCAGTGCAAGAGCCTGGACCTGCCATGGACATACGATGAAATGAAGAATATCGTGATCGACGGCATCCGCAGGCAGAACAGTGAATGTGCAGCTTCCAATGAGATGGGCATCTTCTGGGATATGTTCGAATATATGTCTGAACAGGGGATGATCTACAAGGAAGGAGACTACAAGATAAAGTACATGGACGAGATAAAGACGAATATAGTGGAACGGAAGTTCGTCAAGACGACGCCCATCCTCATGATCCGCCCGAAGAAAATCATACTGCAGTACAAGACGGCATCCAAGCAGACTGACGAGAAGGCCATGTCGGAAAGGTCAATCCGGTTCTACCTGCAGACATCACCGGGCTTCCTCGGCAAGAAGAAAGGATCCGAGAGATTCAAGGAGATTATCAACGGGGAAGTAATGAGGAAGAAAAAATATGAGGACGACCCGAACTCATGGATCGATCTCGAGAAATTCGACAACCCGTTCTGCTTCGACTACTCCGTGCTGAAGGCCAAGTTTGACCTTAACCTGGAGACCAACGAGTCAGAAATCGTGGACGACAGACCATTTTAATCATGAGATTACATAGATGACGATCAAGCGCAAGCGCAAGCACTGAAGGCAGGCTGTAGTGATACACCCTGCCTTTTTTCACGCCCCGCCGTTAACATTCGTTAGAAACGAATTCAAAAAGTGGCACACACGTTACACACATTCACACACACGCTCATTATCAAGCACTTACAGAGTCCACAATTACACACAAATTACACACATTTACACACACAAACTTTATAAAAGGCCTTTTTTCCCACATTTTACCCACAAAATAATGGTAATACACACAAGATTTGAAAAAGATATTTTAGTTAAGTTGCTGAAAATCACCTTTTTACTATTTTTGTGGGTTGTGTGTGTGTTGTGTGTGCCGAAAATAGGGGTCCACATCCACGACCCTATTTTCTCTGTTTGCATGGAAAATTACACCGCAAATGAGGAATAATAGCCGTTTTTTGCCTATATTTGCAAGCATGAAACTATATAAATATGAGTAAGTTCTGCGTCTATATTAAACTTAAACCCTTTGTTAAGCAATTTGTCGTAAACGCGCTGGGATCTCCTGTGCAGTTCCCCGCGCAGTCCATCGAGAACTCGACAATCCACTCCTTCGTCATAAAGATGCCGAAGGGAACAGAACCGGACGTGGCGTCAGAGGACACCACGCCTATCGCCATCCCCGACTCCACCAGCAAGCCGGCGGAGTATTACAACTACCTCACCCCTCGTGGCAAGCTGGCCGTCGAGGAGTGCTGCGAGCATCTCTTCAGGCGATGCCTGTGGAACGAGCTCGGGGATATGTCCGACCTCGGCTGCAATATGATGACAGCCATATATGCCTGGTGCGAGAAGCATGGCATCGACATAGAATATGCCGATACCATCCGCCAGAGATATTACCGCATGAGGAACCAATATGCCAAGAAAGGAATCGACCTTATGAAAAAGACTAAGACAAGGAGAAGAAAATAGATATTTTTTTTCGAAAAAGACTGCCACAAGAGGCCCCGGAAATTTCGGCATAGTACAACGCCGACAAAACATAAACAACAACAAACAACACCGAACATATTAGAACAAAGCAAAATATGAGACTGAACAACATCGTTAAAGTATTTGTTTGCCCATGCAGCAAACTCGGATCAGTTGTCCGGAAATCTCGAACAACTGCATCACTGACCAGTAGTCCCAACTTCGAGTTGCTTGAAAATGTAAAATACCCCTGCGCACTTACAATTTCAGAGAAATTGAACGATAAATGCAAGGAGTACACATCGAAGCTCGTCATCCAGACGTGTGACGACTGGATGGATGAAGGCTACAACGCTTTCCTCTGCGAGACCGCAGACGGAGAAAGAATCCTCATAGGCACCAGCGAGAGGCCATATCCTACCGTCTCCATGGAGCAGAAGCACCCGCAGCAGGGTAATGAAAGCCAGTTGACAGAGGTGACAATTCAATGGATAACAGGCAAAATGCCCCCGAAAATTGTGGATTAAGGTATTTTATAAGGCAATTCCCTGTAAGTATCTTTGCAATAAAGAGAAAAATAATGAAATATCAATTCATCATATCAGGAGTCATTGGCCAGTCCTACGACTGGTGGACCGGCCAGCGCGGAACTATGGCAAAGGACGTGCGTGACTTTCTCTCCAAACATGAGGACGAGGAGGTGGATATCGCAGTCTCCTCACCCGGGGGCCTCGTCGATCAGGGACTCGATATCTATGACGCCATCCAGAACCACGGCAAAGTGAACATCCACATCATCGGCATGACCGCAAGCGCGGCCACGCTGCTGTGCATGGGTGCAAAGCACATCGACATGGTGGATGGCTCGCTCATGCTCATCCACAACGCCTCCGGCCAAGTGATAGAATGGGAAAGCGCCAACAAGGAGGAGCTCGACCGCATCATCGAGAAATACCAGAAGATGCGCAAAGACCTCGACACCGTCGATAAGGTCATCGCTTCGCTCTACTCCAAGCGAAGCGGCAAGAGCCTCGATGAGTGCATGGCCAAGATGACAAAGGCCGAGTGGCTGTCACCGGAGGACGCTCTTTCCTTCGGTCTCATCGATGAGATCCGCAAGGACGACGTCGAGACAAAAAACATCAAGAACTGCAGAGAGAGATTCAACAACATATATAATAAGGAATACGGACTCCCTTCAATACCAGCTGCGACTGAAAAGGAAGGTCCAACACAATCGCTATTCCAGAAGACGGTGGCGGCGGTGAAGTCTGTCTTTCTGAACAAACCCGCAGATAAAGAACAAAAGCAGATGATCAAAATCTTCAAGAACGTCATGGACCTGCTGAAAGTCGAGGGCTTCAAGCCCAACGACGATGACTCAGTCTCAGTCACGCAGGACCAGATGAGGAACATTGACGAGCGTCTGGGGGAGCAGGCTGCCAAGATTGCTGACCTGCAGAAGTCTTTTGACGAGCAAAAGACTCTGCTGGACAAGGCAAAGGCAGACCTGGCTACAGCACAGGACAACCTCGCCAAGGCCAACGAGACTATCGAGAACATGAAAAAAGCACCAGCAGAGGAGACAAAGGATAAGCCGGAGGACACATCGGAAGCCGACACCAGCAACTTCTTAGCTGAGTGCAAGAAACAGTATGATCTTGTTAAAGACTTGTAACTATGGGAAAAGTAAATATTACAGTTGAACAGCTCGCCAAGAGCGCACTGAAATTCCGAAAGGAAATCCTCATGATGCCTGTCATGTCGCTTCGTGAGGATTTCTTGCAGTACGTCACACTCCGTACTGGCATCAGATATGCCGAGCAGGTCGGACAGATGTCCGGGTCTGCTGAGATTGGTCCGTACAACGAGGACCGCGTCGATGACGACGACGTGAAAATCACGCCTCGTACTCTTTATACTTACTTCGGCTCCTTGCAGAAGAAGTTCTCTCCCAACTCTGTCTACCAGTCCATCTATGGCAGCGCCATCACCAAGGGTGAGGGACTGAAGACTACGGAAATCACGCGCCAGGTGCTCAACTTCCTCTCAGCTAAAGTGGGTGAGGCATTGTATGACCACCAGTGGGACGCAAAGCGTAACGCAGAGGGCACCAAGACCGTAGACCTCTTTGATGGCTTCGACACCATCACTGAGAAGGAAATAACCGCGAAGACCATCAGCGTCGCCAATGGCAACATGGTGAATGTGGACCCCTCAACCATCAACTCGACAAATGCCGTTGAAGTATTGAAGACGATTTACCGGGCTGCTGACCCGCATCTTCGCAGGCTGAAGACGCAGATGTTCGTCACTCCCAGCATCTATGATGCCTACTGCGACGACTACAAGACAACCACGGGAGCAATCCCCTACAACACGCAGTTCAAGCAGACCTTCGTCGAAGGATCTGAGAACCGCTGTGAGATTGTGCCACTGAGTAACAAGGCCGGATCTAAATACATCCACCTCACGACCAAGCAGAACATGCTGGTCGGTGTCTGCCAGGAGGGCGACGACGAGAGCGTGGCAGTCGAGAAGCACGAGGCTTTCCGCCTGCTCTTCGTCATGACCATGTTCTATGGCGTGGAGTTCGAGACCATCAGCAAGGAACGCCTTCTGGTGGCTGGTAAAGTAACCGCTTAAAAAAGGAGGAAAGACTATGACAAAGAAATGCACGACCACCAACAACCTTTACGACAACGTGGAATTCTGCCCGGGTGAGGTCTCTCTGCCAGGCATGAGACCGTATTTCTTCTACATCCGCCGCAACGATATTGTCAAATGGCCAACTCTGCCGATGAATGCGGCCGAGAGTCTGGAAAAGAATGCCCTCTACACGGGAGATTTCACACTCGCTGCAGATGCAAAGTGGAAGAAGGCTGACCTCATTCCCAATGAGTCTGAGCCCAAGTCTGAGCAGACTGGCGTCTTTGGCAGTTACCACTGGAACAACACGGCAACGCTCGTGTTGCCCGGTACCGGAAAGAAGGTGAGCGGTCTGGTCAACGAGCTCAACAACGATGACGTGGTGATGCTGCTCCCTCAGCGCGACGGCCGCTTCCGCGTCTTCGGCAATAAGGATTTCCAACTCCAGGTAAAGCCAAGCCAGAACTGGGGCAAGGGAACGTCCGACTCCAACAACACGACCATCGAGATTACCGACGAGAACCGCAGCGTATCTCCGTTCTATGAAGGCAAGATCGAGGCCGACGACGGCAACTATTCGGGTGAGACGGGTGACCTGCTCACCACGGACAGCAAGACACCAGCAACAACCGGAAGTTAATAAAGGGTGAATATATGTAGAACGAGGCGGGAGCGGACATTGTTAGCCGCCCCCGCTTTTTTAATTCAATACTATGGTAGATCAAAATTTCACGAAGAAAATCCAGGACTGGCTCTACAAGGAGCCGAAGACCGATGATATGGCTATAAGCGGCGCGCTGCTGCTCCAGCAGATCAATCCCCGCAACCTGATGTACCGCCGATGGATATCACTGGCGGCATCACGGCCGTCGTACATCATCGACAAGATTGAGTACGAGCTAAAGAAGCATCTCAAATACCGGCTGAACGGCCTGACCCTGGAACAGGTCCGCCGTCTCGACCAGCGAGTTGTACCCGAGGCGGAGAAAATCATCACCGTGGGAGTACCGGAGAACACTGCAGGCGCGGTGCACGATGAGAATCCGGATGAAGTCAAGGAGGTCAAGACGCTCGGCAAACGCCCGGATCATGACAAACTTCCCGATGAAATCAAGCAAATCTGGGTGGACAACGGTGAGTTGTACAAGCAGATCAAGGCTGTCTTCGAGGAGTTGAAGTCCATGGAGAACCTCCCTTCTTGCGACCGCTACGACAAACTGCAGGTGCTGCAGTCCCTCGACGAGAAGTATCTTAAGCAGATGGAACGCTACGACAACTACGAGATTGGCACGGATTACGAGAACAGCCCGCAAGTTGCCATCGGCACCGCTCGCTCCTATCTCTCAAAGAACCTGCAGAAACTGCAGGAACTGAAGGCACAGGCTGAGTCGGCCGGTGCCACTGAACAGGACAAGTCTGCCTTCCAGGCTCTGCTGGAGAAGATGCAGCAGCGCCTCGATATCATCATTTCGGCCAACGCTCCCATCACCGATGAACTGAAGGCCAACTATCAGGCTGTAGGACTAAAGACAGAACCTCATGAGAACTCAGACAATTCAGAAAACTCTGAAGCCACTGAGTGAGGCTCCTCACCAAGTGTATCTCGGCATCGGCGTTCATACCCTCGGAATGCTAGGGTGGATACTCGAGCAGATTGATGGGCCTGCCGACGTTGCGGTGACGACCTTCTCGACCAGTGAGGAATTTCTTTCGGGATTCTTGAATCTCAGAAAGAAAAATTTCATCTCACATGCTACCATGGTAGCCGACCTTAAGGCCAGTAAGAAGACGGTGAAACTGAAAGATCTGATGGGAATGTGCTTCGAGGAAGTCTATCTTGCCTCGAACCATTCGAAAATTCTTCTTGTTCATGGGGCCCACACGTTCATCAGCGTAGTGTCCTCACAAAACAATACCTATGGCGGCCGTGCTGAATGTACCTACATCACAACAGACGCCGAGATTTATAATGATCTCAGCAAGCAGCTGGGGCTGCTTATAAAAGACTCAGTAAAGATAGATGGACTACACGAAAGAACAACTGAAGAAGATTGAGGAGATGGCATCGCAGCTGACTCCGGTGAACCAGATATGCGTCCTGCTGGGGCTGAAGAGTGAGGACATGCTGGCCCTCGATATCGCCACACATGGCAATCCGGCAAGAATGGCGTACCTGCGCGGCATGGCAGCGACCGCAAAGGAACTAAGGGAAAAGAACCTCGAACTGGCTAAGGCCTGCTCGCCCTCTGCCATGGAACAGTGCTTCCGCGACATCCAAGAAATGACACTGAGCCTATGAGCATGCCGGCCAACATCGATGAATACCAACTCTCGCTTTTTTCATCAGCCGATGAAATGGCGAGAAACCGCTTGCCGCAGGAGATGATAGACCGTCTCCGGCGGCTGCGCTCGTTGTATACCTTCTGGCTGAACTTCCCCGACAAAGGAACAAGGGAGATGGTGAACCAGGAGAAGGTGATGTACCCCCAGCTGAAGGAGCGCCAGTGCTACGATGACATCAAACTGCTGAAGATTCTAATCGGAAACCTGGAGCAGGAGTCGAAGGAGTGGCACCGCCACGTCTTCAACGCCCGCACCGAGCGAATATACAAAGAGGCAATGAGGGCGCATGACTACCGCAGCGCCGAGAAGGCAAATGCTGACTATGCCAAATACAACAAGCTTGACAAGGATGAGATCGAGCAGCACGACTTCTCCGAAATCGTGCCGCCCGTCATCGAGCCTACCGACGACCCGAAGGTCATCGGCATCAAGCCGGTCAAGGATCTGCGGGGCAAGATACAGAAACTGAAGAAGAAACTGGGAGCCGACATCATTGATGCCGACTTTATAGAGTTGAAGGATGAAGAAACAGAGCCAGAGTCAGGAACCGAAGGAAACGAAGAAGATATACCTGAATGACGCCCAGTATTACACACTGAGCATCGACCCCAGAAGCCTCGTGGTCGTCTGCGGCCGTGGCCTCGGCAAGGGTCTCATCCAGGCATTCCGCATGATGCGCATGGTGACAACCATGCCCAGGGGCGCGTTCGGATTCGTCGTGCCCTCAGTCAAACGAGGACTGACGAACATCCTGCCGTCTGTCCTTATGCACATCAACAACTGGGGCTACAAGAAAGACCTGCACTATTGCATCGGGCATCGGCCGGCTAAAATATGGAAATGGCCTGACCCCATCTGGCAGCCGGAGAACTATGAGAACATCATCTCCTTTTGGAACGGCTCCTACGTCGCCCTCATCTCACAGGACAGAGTCGGAACCTCCAACTCCATGTCGCTCGACGGACTCATCATCGACGAGGCGAAGTTCATCGACTTCGAGCAACTGAAGGAGGAGACGTTTCAGGCAAACCGCGGCAATGAGATGTACTTCTCGAAATGCTATCTCCACCATGGCATGACCATCACAAGCGATATGCCGGTGACGAAGAAGGGATCATGGTTCCTGAACTATGAGAAGATGATGGATCCCGAGATACTCGAAGTCGTCCAGGGCATCATCTACAAGATATGGCAACTGCGTGCCGGCATAAAAAAGCATCCCGAACGCAAAGAGTTATACGAGCGCCGTATAAAGAGGCTGCAGGCCACCGCCGATGAGTTCCGCGGAGACCTTACATTATATAAGGAATACTCCTCAATCGAGAATCTGGCGATACTCGGCGAGAAATATTTCTACGACATGAAGCGAAATTTGCCGGCACTCACCTTCGCCACCTCCATTCTCGGACTCCGGCTGGGCATCACCTTGGACGGATTCTACAGCGGTTTGCGGCCGTCAAACTTGTACACGGCTCCCAACATCTCGCACATGGACTCCCTACAGTTCGATTTCAACCGCCTCCAGAAGGTGGATTGTCGGTTTGATTCGGATCTCGAGCAAGACTTGCCGCTCATCATCGCGTTCGACGCCAACGCCAACATCAACTGGATCGTCGTCGGCCAGGTGGGGAGCGACGGCAAGTTACGGGTTGTCAACTCTCTATACGTGAAGTATGAAAGGAAACTTCCGGAGTTGGTCGAGGACTTCTGCCAATACTACTTGTATTTCAGTTATAAGTACGTCGTGTTCTATTATGATACGACCTTTATCGCGAACAACTATGCCCTTCATAATGACGACTTCCATGGCACTATTGTCAAGATCCTGAAGAGGAATGGATGGCAGGTCAACGATGTCTGCATCGGCAAGCAGATGAACCATATCGATAAGCAGCTGCTGATTGACCGTATGTTCAAGGGGCGCGCGGACCACCAGGTTCTCATCAATCGGGACAATAACCGTGATTTGCTGCTCTCCATTGAGACGGCTGGTGTCTATAATGGTAAGAAGGACAAACGGGGTGAGAAGTTGGCTGAGACAGAAGAGGACAAACTGGAGAACCGTACGGATGGCTCTGATGCCTTCGACACGCTTTGTATCGGCGTGGAGAAGTTCCCAAAGCTTCAGTTGAGGATGACCGGAGGCGTCGTGAGCTCCTTCGGGCGTGCGTAAAGTGGTATCCTCCCATAGCCGGGTCCATCATTTTTCGGCTGCTTCTTCTGGGGCGAGTCCTGCACTGGGCTGAATCCTGTAATGTCGGGATCCGGCCTTTTTTGTTTCCATGGCCTTCTACTGTTCCATGGGTGAGATGGCGCGACCGCTCATAACCTGTCGAGCTCTGTTTTCATTGCTGATATTCAGGGTGGCAATCCGCGGCACATGGCTGGCCGCATTGAACTGAATATCGTCTGTCATGGTCTCCATTATTCTCTTTGCGTCTTCCGCTGGCTGCATGAGACTGCCTGACCTCGTCATGGTCTTGCCCTCTCCTCCGGCCTCCGCCTGATGTCGTGCTTGATTGCGACGTGTCTCCTTATGGCCGTTGCTCGCAATTCTCGTGACTGCAGTCGTCATAACAATTTTTCTTAGGTCCGGCTTTCATTTTTCCTTTGCAAAGTTAGCGCAAGCGCGGTCCTGCAAGGTCGAGCCTCCGGTTTGAACCAAATTTTTCAAAAAATCTGGGCTGTCGCCTGATTCAGATTTTTACCGCTTCGCTTGAAAAATTGGGCCGCAAAACCTTGCATTTACACCGCTTCTCCTTGCTGCTCCTTTATGCACGTAAAAATTGAATAAGTCGAACCCTTTAAAAATTTTGAATTATGACAACTACAGTTTTCACATCGAATCTTGAGAGCAACAGCTTCAGCACGAGTCGCAAGTTATTCAACCACGACATCTTCCAGGTGGAGGTCTACGGAGAAGACAACGAGAGTATGACGTTCGAGGTCATGGCAGACTCAATGGCAGCAGCCACCGCTGAAGCCGAGAGAATGGCAATGGAGAACATGATAGACATTCAGTATATCAATGTGACCGCCATGTAAGCCACTGATTGTTTCACCCTTTAAATATTACAGCAATGAAATTTACAGAGCACGACGAAAAGGTTATGGAGAAGTTCGCTTCTATGATCATCTCACGCATGGAACAGATGAAGGCCGGAGATTGGAAGAAAGGCTGGATCTGCTCGGACATCACAGGGGGCCCAGTGTCTATCACGACACGCCCCTACGAAGGAGTCAACGCCTTCATGCTGATGCTGGACTCGGCAATGAGAGGATGGAGTCTCCCGGTCTACTGCACGCTGAAGCAGGCCAACTTGCTCGGTGCCCATATCAAGAAGGGATCCTCCTCCATGCCGGTCATCTACTGGAACTTCGACATCAGAGACTCATCCGGCCGTAAGGTCTCCATCGAGGATTATCGGAAACTGTCTCAGCAGCAACAGTCTCAGTACAGCGTCCGTCCTTTCATAAAGTCGTACAGCGTGTTCAATGTGGCGCAGACAAATCTTCAAGAGGTGTGTCCCGATAAGATGGAGAACTTGAAGAAGATGTACGTGCGCACGCCCCATAAGGACACAAGAGGTATGTACAGCAACGCTGCTATCGATAAGATGCTGAAGATGCAGACATGGCTCTGCCCCATCGTCTATGACAAGGAATCCAATAGCGCCTACTACAGCCCGTCGAAGGACAAGATAGTTGTTCCGCGCAAAGGTCAGTTCAAGGTACACACGACCGCTCATGAGATATATGTAGATGGGCAGGAGTTCTATTCGTCGCTCCTCCATGAGATGATCCACTCCACTGGCATCGAGAGCCGACTGAACCGTAACACTGGCCATCGCTTCGGCGACAAGCTCTATGCGAAGGAGGAGTTGGTGGCCGAACTCGGTGCAGCCAGGGTAGGGCAGGTTCTTGGGTTCGACACCCGAATCATCGACAACAACGCTGCCTATCTCGACGGATGGATAAAATCGCTGAAGGAGGAGCCGAAGTACGTGCTCAGCCTGTTGACGGACGTGGACAAGGCCAGCCGCATGATCATCAACAAACTCACCGACTAAGGAGATGCCCGGCAGGAGCCCTGAGAAATCGGGGCTTCTTTTTTGTTCGTGCCTGCAGAGACCCCGACTGGCACACACCAGGCTTCACTCTGCAGAGTGCCGGTCGGGAGAGAGGTCAGGTCAGTTGCCATGGGAGCGATGACGAACGCCTGGCTCGCCAGACTCTCCCGTCATCGCCCCCATGGACGAAAGCGTTCAAGCGCCACGCAGGCTGGGCAATCGCACAGTGTTGGCTGCGCCGAACACCTTGCGATTGCAAAGCGGTATGGGAATTGCCTGATGTGCGACTCACCGCTCATGCTTCGCGAGGAGACGCACGACCGCCGATGGGGCTGGGCTGGGCTACATATTCCGCCAAACGCTAAGGGGGGCAATTCCAAAGGCGTTTTAGGGCGGTGGGGGGGCTGCCTTCAGAAAGGCGCCTCTCCGCCGATTTCGAACCGCGCAAAACATTGATTTGGTGGCGGTTGCGAAATCGGCGGAGTGCAAACCCGGCTCGAAAGCCCACGACGATTTTCATGAGAAAATGGCCGCGGGACCCGCTTTCTTCGCCGGAGAGAGGTATTTCACACGGTGAAATGACGATTTTTAGTGATTTGAATGACAAATCACATTCCTCAATTCGGGCTAATTTTGTTGATTATTAAGAAAAAATGAAACACTATCAAAATAAATAGTAAAACATTTGGTTACTATCAAAAAGAATAGTATCTTTGCAGTGTTCAATTAAAGATTAGTGGCATGACAAAGAAAAAAGAAGAAATGGTGAACATGAGAGTCACCTGGGAAGAGAAAGAGCTGATTGAGTCCATCAGAAACTACTGCAAGAGCTTTCCCGACGGTTACCCTCAACTGCTTGAGTTCGCACAAGACCTCTTTGACCGGCTGACGGACATGCCTAAGTGAAACAGACGGGCCTCCCTTCGGGGAGAGCCCTTTATATAGAACAAATAAAAGATTAAAACTATGGAAGTAGCAATCAAAAAGGCAGACAAGATTACAGATATGAAGAAGCGCATGAGTGACATCTATCTCAGCGTTTCCTGGAGAGAGATAGCACGGACTTATTTCGACAAGTCAGTGCCATGGTTCCAGCATAAGATGTATGGCATAGATGGAAACGGTGGCGTCGGCGGTTTCACAGAGGAGGAGGCCGAGCAGCTCCGAGGCGCTCTTCTGGACCTGAGCAACCGCATCCGTCATGCCGCAGAAAACATTCCAGCCCCGGCTTCCACTAAAACGCCGTATTGAACAAGAAGACGCCCCTGGGCTGGGGGCGCAGGTCTAAAGGTCACTGTTTAAATTCAACAACCGCCGGCCTGACCAACCGGTAACAACAGAGGCCTCCTGTGCGTGATGCATGGGAGGCTTTTTATCATCAAAAAGGGCGAAGCTCAGATGCCCCGCCCTGCCGTTGTAGGTCTGCTGTCAAACAATAACTATACAACTGCAATAAGTTTCCTGCCTATTTCATGCAGTCCGTCGACAATGCGCTTGCGCTGCTGTGGGCGTGGCTTCTTTATGCCGTTGGCATAGTGGCTCAGTTGCCGCTCGTTAATGCCAGAGGCACGTGAGATAGCAGCGAGGCTGGCATAGGGCTCACAGGAGCGGATAAGCGCAGCCGTGTCAAGATGGTACTCAAACTCATAGTCTCCGTTACGAAGCCAATCTGGAACTTCGTCGCCGTCCTCTAACATTCCCTCCACATGGAAACGCAATGTTTCGGGAATCTCTTTCATCAACTCATCATACGTTTTTGCGGTGATGACGATTGCCCCAGGGACGTTATCGCCGAAGGTGGCACCGAAATTGTGATCGCACCACTGTATGTCCACTCTTATTTTCTCCATAGCTTTAATCGTTTTGTCTGTTAATAATGTTTTGAAAAGGAGGGTGGTTATTTCCACCCTGCCTGTTTCCAGATGCTGTTGAGCAAGAATTGGTTCAGAACTTCGCTGTCGTGACCTCTTACCGTTACCTTTCCGGGTTTTGTCGGATGCTTGTATTGCCGGTGGTCGCCTTTGGTCTTGCATTTTACCCAGCCGTCGGCTTCGAGCATCTTGATCACCTCCTTTACTTTGTATCTTCTCATTGTATGTTGTTATTGTTTGACATTGCAAAGGTAGTAAAAATAATACTAACTTGCAAGGTTTTGACCGAAAAAGATATTATTTTTAATACTTTTTAGTGATTAACGGCTGATGAAACCTCCTGCGCGTGATGCGTGGGAGGCTTTTTCGATTTATTTCTTCCCAACGTTGGAAAATTGGAATGATTTTATTATCTTTGCCCAAAAACCAAAGATTATGGGCAACGAAGTTATTCCAGATAATGTTTTCCGTTATAATCTTGGCAAGGACATCATCAAGATAGAGACGCCTTTGCAAGTATACAACATAGAAACTCAAAAGGTCAAAGTGGTTAATGCCATATGGGATACTGGAGCTACATTTTCTTCTATATCAAGAAAGATTGTCAAGGAACTTGGATTAGTAGCAAATGGAAGGTCATCAAAAATAGGCATAACGGGGCTGAAAGTCGGAACAAACACACTTTGTTTTGCCTTGCCTGGGAACGGAAAGTATTCAGCGCTTGTGGATGCCGATATTCTCGACGATTATCCCGGTATTCCCGACTTTATCGTCGGCCTGGACATCATTACACTTGGAGATTTTCATCTTACAACTGACAGCGAGGGCACCGTACTCACCTTCATCGTCGACAAAACAAAGTTTATGGACATGATGAACGGTGATCCCATGGAAAACCAGAGCAAAATGATGAGACAATGGAATCGCATAAAGCGAATAAGAGGGTATCACAAATAAGAGGGTATCACAAATAAAATTAGTTGTGAATCCAAATACATTGTCAGGAATCTGGATACGAAAATCACGGGGGCAGAGCGCTCATGAGCGCCCTGCCCTCACTTTTTTTGCCCGAAAACTGAAAATTTCGGGAAAAATGTTTGGTTTCTAATATTAGTTTTCGTAACTTTGCCATCGGTTAAACGATAGTAGTTGTATCTACTCCGATGAGCGTCGGTTATCGCTCGGCCTGATGGCAGGGCTTTTTTTATGGATATAGGGTATTGCCTAAAAATATGACGGCTGCCTTCCCGTGATTTTGCCACTCTTCGGAGTTACAGCACTATCGTTTAACCAACGGGGAGAGCAGCCGTCACCCGTATCAAGGCGGTTGCAAGGTTAAACGATAGTGCTATGCAACAGACAAGCATCAATTTCGAGCAGGGCTACGCACTCAGCCCTTCTGCTTCAAGCCGGAAGACTCTGAAGGAGAGAATCCAGAGCGCGAAATCAAGTGTTAACAAATGGCTCGACACCAAGAGCGAGTTCTACAGCCGTATCGCTGAGTTCGAGGTGACGCGCCGCGTCGCCTTCCGCATCGGCATCGTGCTGCCGATTGCCATGGTAGTGGCAGCAGCGTGCGTTGAGCAGGCTCCACTTGTCACAGTAGCGGCCATGGCAGTGAGCGGATGGCTCGTGTACCGTCTGAACCAGGACGAGAAAGGAGGCGAGCGATGAACGAGGAAATAAAAGAGTTCTTGACAAAAATCATCAACTCAGAACCAAAGAAAGGAATGATTGTCAACGTGGAGGTGAAAGAGATATATGGGAAGGATATAATGACGATCAATACCCATGTTGAGGGGGACTTCTATGCACTCGTCAAGATACTGGTCGCGCAGATGTCTCTGAATGAGAAATTAAGGAATATCATTCGGGCAGCTTCATTCGTCAGCAAAAACGTCTTGGTTGACGCAATCAAGTTACCATCAGTGTCGAAAGAGGAGAAAGGAGGCAAGGCATGAAACTATTCTTTGTAGAGGTACAGACGTACCAGAGCGTAAATGCCATGATGAGAGAGATTGGCAAGTGGACGTGGATGAATTATGACCGTTATATCGTCAGCGAAACAATGTGGGCTGATATGGTGGAAGCTATACGTAAGAAGATGAAAGAGGTAGTTGCCAAGCATCCACGCAGTAAGGCCATTAAGTTGGAGGAAAGTACAGATAACACCAACAGCGGCATGAATAGATCTGTCTGTGTAAAACCGGTAAACCAATTCAACGACAACTTTGCTTTCATACTTACGGGAAAGTCGGTCCATACCGTTGAAGTAAAAGTCAACGAGTTTTCTGAATTTCTGAAAAGTACAGAACTAATGGAGATAGGAGGCAAGGCATGACGAACGAAGAAATCAAGCAGGTGCTGCGCACCTTCGTTGAGGAAGACCAACTGGATTACTTCATCAGCAATCTGGACGTGGCCATGGACGTCATCCTCAACGAGAACGAGGTCAGCGAGCCGACAGTCATCAGGCTCTCGGCGGCGCTGAACAGAATGAGAATGGTATTCAAGAACATCAAGACTGAAATCGAAGAAGGAGGAATCGTCAATGAAGGATGAAGATGAAGGAATGAGAATAGAACAAGTCGTCCTCGACGCCTACTTCCAGTGCAGGTCAAACAGACAGGAACTGAACATGGTGCAGGACAACAAGACCACCCAGCAAATCATCGATGAAACCGCTGATACGCTGGAGCTCGACGACAAGACCGTGGTCACTTACATGGTGGAGCACGGCTATCTGCTCACAGAGGACGACGATGGAAGCCCAATCTGGATGATCTACAGAATGAGATAACACCTCGAAGGTACTTGGCCGGGGCCCGTGGAGCAATCCATGGGCCTTTTCTCAAAAAAATTCCATATTTACGTGGAATTTTAGCGGGATTTTCTTGGCATGTATGGAAATATTTCCTATATTTGCAACATCAAAAGAGGCACAACGTAAACTTCATAAACTTCAGCAAAAAAGTGCACACCTGCACGTCCCTGAAGCAGGTTAAGGGGAGCCATAAATTTGGGACTTAAAAGATTCGTGAACGGCCTGATGCTGAAACACGCCTGGGAGTTTTACTTTCAGGCGTTTTTATTACCTGAATTAACTATCTTACAATATGCAAATCATCTACAACACCGACAAAGAACAAAACGTTTGGGTAGAAATGTACCAGGGCGAGCCTTTTTATCGTTATTCCTGCTTCGCTTCCACCCGTCTTGCAGCCCTAAGAAGGGCAAAACAGAGTCTTACAGTGCAGAAAGGCTGCATAAACAAGGCATTAACCTTGCTGCAGGGTGAAATCGACAGGCTGCAGCGCAGCGGCGAGGAATGATGCTGTATTTTCTTGGCCACTCTCATCATAGTATCTTTGCGGTAAAGAAGTAAAGATGATAACTGTCACACAAAGTATATCCGGAACGCTGTTCTCTTCCGCCATCCCCGATGTCATATTCACGATATCGGGGGTGAAGTCGGGCGTCACCATGACCGTCGACGGGGAGGAGATATTCAACGAGGTGCTCTATCCGCTGGCCGGCACGGTGACGCTGGCCGACCTTCCATCCCTAGTTACGGCCTACGCGAGGCAGAAGCTGAAGGTGACGCTGGCCATCACCATCAACGAGATGGACGACGCGGACAGCATCACGTCGACAACGTCGATGACGGCTTCCGTCATCTACTGCACGGCAAACATCATCAGCGCCCAGGAGAGCATCAACGCGGAGACGTTCTGCAACGCTCACTTCCTCTCCCTGCTTCTCGGCAACAAAACCACATCGTTGGGACGCCTCGAGTTCCTGCACTACCTTGGAACCGAGGCTGCCTCTGTCCTGGCCAGATACAGCGACGGCACGATGGCCACCTTTACGCCGCCTGCCGTGAAGGGAAGCGATGTATACACCACGATTGACGTATCTCCCAACAGGTTCGTCAGCGAAGGCAAGACGCTCATCAGCTTCACCGCCACGGCGGGCAGCAGGTCGCAGACGTTCGTCATCGACCTCGACAACCCCGACTGCGCGCCGGTGTTGCTGTTCGTCAACTCCTTCGGAGTGGAGGAACTGTTGTACTGCACGGGAAAACACAAGGTGGCTCCATCCTACACGCGGTCGACGGCCTACATCGGGCGATACAAGCGCAACTACAAGATAGAGGAGCTGCGCAAGTTCTCGGCCGACACGGGCTATCTCGCCGTGGCGGAGCAGAACTGGGCCGACGAGCTCTTCCGCTCGGACTATGTGAGGGTCGTCAACTTCAAGGACGGCCAGCCGGTCATCGGGAAGGAGATAACAATCACCGACTCTAAAAGCGAGGTTGACAACTCGCCCGAACAGTTGGCACGCTTCACTTTCGACTACATGTACGCCCAGACCAACCACAACGTGGTGGACCTGAGCAGGGCCGGCAGAATCTTCGACAACACGTTTGACTATACATTCAACTGACATGAAAAAGATATTCAAGAAATTCGCCACATGGATGTGTGGCATACCATCTGACAAGTATGCACACGTCATCTGCTGCCTCCTGATTGCCTTCGTGGCAGGAGCGGCATCGTTCTATTTCTTCAATCTCATCCACTGCGGCATCAGCAAGGCCGGTGCCGCGGTGATGGGATTCGGCTTCGCCTACATCGCGGGCGTCGTAAAGGAGAAATTGGATGAGAGAAGGGACGGAAAGTTTGACTTCAACGACCTCTTTGCCGACACCGTCGGCGGATTGATCGGAGGATTGCTTTTCCTACTATGACGAAAGACTACAAGAAGCCCATCCACCTGACGGAGATGAAGAAGCAGCTCGACATCGCCAAGATCCGGGCGCAGCTGGTCAACCTGCGCTGCTGGGAACTGAAATCGGGCGACATCATCGAATATCGTGGATGGCTCGTCATCGGCAGCCACTGGCGGGGTGGCACGCACAGGCTGAAGAACCCCGTCAACGGACAGATAAGGATGGTGAGGGACATCACCATCTTTGAATTCATGGGACACGAAATTTACTTGTGATATGGCAAAGAGACAGAGACCTACAATGAAGAAGGTGGGAATGAGGGGCGACACGGAGATTTACTCCGTGAGCGGCTTCGGCGGCACGGACAAGGCCGGCTCGGCCAACTCCGAATACCCTGACAACTCCTGCACCATCTTCGACGACTCGGGGAGCAACATTACCTACAAGCCCATCACCATCAAGGGCAAAAGTTACCTCTACGTACCCTTCGGCGACGACGACCAGTTGCCCTACGAGATCATCCAGAAGGTGGCCGACAACATGGTGATGAGCCAGAACAAGTTCTACAACGTGCTGACCTGCTACGGCCAGGGCGTGAGGTTCTTTGACAAGAAGACGAAACAGGAGACAGAGAACGAGGACGTTCAGCAGTTCGAGTTCCGCAACCAGTTGAACCGTTTCTTCATCGAGCAGTGTACGGACATGAAGTATTTCTTCTTCACCGTGACGGCCATCATCCTCAGCGGCGACGGCACGCAGATCGTGCAGATGCGCCATAAGGAGAGCTGCTACTGCCGTTTCGAGAAAGCCGATGAGATGGGACGCATCCAGCACGTCTTCTACGGCAACTTCAAGGACTCTGCCATGAAGCCCGACGAGGTGGAGGTGCTGGAGATGCTCGACGATACCGACCCATGGGGCGACCTCAGGGTGCGGCTGGGCTTCGACCCAGACCCGAAAACAGGACAGCCCCGCAAGGCGCTGGCCTCAGACCCATTCGGACGCGCCACGAGAACGAGGAAGTTCGCCATCGTGACCCGCTTCCCCACTCCGGGCTACCAGTACTACCCCGTCCCATACTATACGGCCATCCTGCGCGACTCGTGGTATGACATCTACATGCTCATCGGACGCGGCAAGCGGGCCAAGATCCGCAATTCTGCGCCACCCCGCTTTCAGGTGGAGGTGCACAAGGACTACTGGGACAACCTCTGCGACAACGAGGGCATCACGGATCCGCAGAAGCGCCGGGCGAGGGTGAAGCAGGAGAAGCAGAACATCGAGAACTTCATCAGCGGCAATGAGAACATCGGCAAGACGTGGATAACTGGCTATTACATCGAGCCGGCATCAGGCAAGGAGGTACGCATGGTGCGCATCAACGACATCACGGCGGGCAAGAAGGAAGGAGGAGACTGGAGCGACGACGTGCAGGAGGCATCCAACTCGCTCTGCTATGGTGACAACATCCACCCAAACCTGGTAGGAGCAACGCCGGGCAAGTCGGCCATGAACAATTCAGGCTCCGACAAGCGCGAGCTCTTCCTGCTGAAGCAGGCCAACGAGGCTGCCTTCCACGACGTGCTGCTGCAGCCCTTCAAGGTGGTGCTGTGGTACAACGGATGGCAGAAGGACATCGGCGTCGACGTGCCGATGATCGTGCTGACGACCCTCGACGAGAACAAGGAGAAGAAAGAAGTGACAACAGACAAAAACGGAGGCGAAGACAATGGCAACACTGACGGAACAACTGAAGATTGACAAAAGCGTGCTGGAGGAGAACGTCATCACGGCGACGACTAAAAACAACGACGTGTTCGACATGCTCCTTCCCTTCATTGAGGAGAATGCCGACCTCATCACGACGAACGTGCTGGGCGATGTGGGCATGAAAGCGCTCGAGACAAACGAATCTTTGCTCAAGCAGACACAGAAGGTGGTTTGCCGGAAAGCCTTCTCTGAGAACATCTCATCGCTCGATCTCGTTCTTACGGCCACCGGCTTCGGCATCGTCAGCACGCAGGACACGGCACCTGCATCGAAAGCCCGTGTCGACGCACTGCGCTCACAGGTATCCCGCCAGTGGCTCAAAGGCCTGGGCATACTCATCGACATGCTGCGATGCATCGACGGATGGGGGGAGACGGAGCAGGCTGACGCCAACATCCCGACGGTCTTCTATTCCATCGGCATGCTCGAGCGCTATGGCAGAATCGCTTTGGTGACAAAGGAAATCTGGACGCAAGCTCAAGGCTGCATCTACTCGGCCGACCAGCATCTGAGATGGGTTATCTCAGATGAAGAGATGGAAACACTGCTCGACAACATCAGGAACAATGACACCACGGAAAGCCAGGAGAAGCTGCTGCACCTGATGCGTACCCTCATAGGGTTCTATACGCAGGACAACAAAACCTGCGGCCCAAACGTAATAAAAGACCTCGACAAAAGAATTGTCGAGGTCATGGAGAAGAATCCCGATGACTTCCAGCCCTACATGAAATCAAACGTATACCAGGCCAGACATTTCGAAGACTATGCCAACACTAAGGACTCCCCACTGTTCATATTCAACGGCTGACGGACTGCTGCTCAACGCGCCCCGAGGTTGGAAGGAACTGACGCAGGACCAGCTGCGCTACGTCTTCTTCCTGCTGTCTACCTTCACGGATCCGGTTACGGTGAAGACGTACATGTTCCTGCGCTTCACCGGGCTGGAGGTGGTAAGGAAGATAGCCGGGGGAATCACGTGCCGTCTGGAGGGAGACAGCAGAAGAAGGAAGTTCAACATATCGACGTGGCAGATACAGAGCCTGCTGCATCAATTCGACTACATCGACTCGTATGACGGCATGGGTGTGAGGTTGGAGCGCATCCAGGGCTATCATGCGGTCGATGTACTCCTTCATGGGGTGCCGTTCGTGGACTATCTCAACTGCGAGCTTATCTATCAGGGATTCCTGAAGACGAAGGACGAGAAGCGGCTGGACGCGCTGGCCCGCATCCTCTACAGGAACCGCAATGACGACGCGCCGGAGACGCTGACGCTTACTCCTGCAGAGCGAACGGGAACCTTCATCTGGTACACGTCGGTGAAACTGGCCATGGCCAAGGCATTCCCCCACTTCTTCAAGAAGACCGGCGGAGACGTGCCGCCGATGATGGACATCATCAACGCCCAGTTGAGGGCTCTGACGGAGGGAGACGTGACGAAGGAACAAAGAGTACAGGAACTGGACTGCTGGCGATGCCTGACCGAACTGGACGCCAAGGCACGCGAGGCAGAGGAATGGGAAAGGAAATATGGAAAATAGACTCGACGCAATAGCGAAAATCAAATGGCTGGCAGAGCATAACCGCATCTGCCAGGAGAACGGCTTCAAGGCTGTGCTGGCTTCCGGCCCCGAGAATCTCGAGGGCGTGATGGCACAGTACCGCAAGACAGAGAACTTCATCGTCATAGATGACACATCAGACAACAGACTGTTCTGCGGCAAGCCAGGTTGGTTTACGCGCAGCACCATCACCGTATGGGTACTGGCAGCGACCCATTACAACGACGGCGAGGATCACAACGAGAAAATGAGCCTCTGCCGGAAGGTGTTCAAGCAGTTCATCACGCGGCTGCTCTACGAGAAACAGCGTGAGATGCGCAAGGAACTGGTGTTCCTCGACGTGGAGAACGTGCTCTACAAGGAACTCGGCCGATACTCCCTGAACGGGGCAACCGGCCTCTACTTCATGCTCGAGAACGAGGAACCGACAGACCTGACATACAAGAAAGATGAGTGGGAGTAACATACAGCCTCCTGTGACGCAGGAGGACATCAACAAATATGAGGAAGGCTGGACCCGGGAGATGATGAAGTACTGGAGAGAGCGCCTGATGAAGATGAAAGTCTACAGGACGGGAAAACTCTACTCCTCCATCAGCGGGCACCGAACACAAGGCAGTCCTACGCTCATAGAGCACCGCTTCGCCTACTACGGCATCTACGTGGCACTGGGAACGGGCAAGGGCTATAAGCGCGGGAATGGCGGCGACCTGAAATTTCTCGAGGACTGGAAGACGAACAACAAGCACCGAAAGAAGCGAGACTGGTTCAACAAGAAATACTTTGCCTCAGTCATGCGACTGGGCGAGGTGGAAGCGGCCTTCTACGGTGAAGCTTATCAAGGCCTGATGGCCGACGCGCTGGAGGACATCTTCAATGGCGATGTCACCAAGCACTTCACGACAAAAGACTAATGACAGGTATTTTTTCGCCTCTACTACATAGGCTATCTTTGTGATAAATTAAAACGACGTACTTCATGTTAAAGACAGCAGCGACAGAATTGCTAAGAAGGACCTTAGAAGGCATCCGCGACGAGACGAAGCTATATGCGAATACGGCCAACCGTATCGGCAATGCTCTTCTCGCCCTACTTTCTTTTATTGAGGGTGCTCCTTTTCTGCGCAAGGACATGGACGATAGTACGACCCACACGCTGGGGATGGGTAATGCCCACGTGGAGGGCGATGCCTCTATCAAGGGCGATGCCATCGTGGGCAAGGACGGCTTCGCCTCGGGTCTTGCCGGATTCGGTGCGAAGATAGGCAGGGACGGCAGCATGGAGGCTGACAGCCTTAGTCTGAGGCGGTTCTTGGAAGTCCCCGAGCTGAGATACAACCGCGTGGAGGTGTTCGTGGGCAACCAGTGGAGAGCTCCGGGCGCTGGCATTATCGAGAGCGTGACTCCGGATGCGAACAGCGACGGGACGGAAGCCGCTACGGGCGAGATCAAGCTGAAGCTCGAAGAGGGCGAGATCGGGAAGGTGGCCGTGGACGACATCTGCATGGGGATCTTCCACGACTACGAGAACAAGAACAACGCGACAACGGACAGCGACGACGGCAAGGGCGGATTCAGGTTCTCGGGTTTTTACACCTGCTACTTCAAGATCACGGCCATCACGGAAACGGCCCACAACTCGGCCTTCAAATACGAGCTTCGGAAGTATGCCGACGGGAGCTACAGCAAGCACCCGTCGAGGGCGATGCATTTCGTGTGCTACGGCAACTTTACGAACACCAGCCGGCAGACCTGCCGGTACTCGGCGCTGACCTATGAGCGTTATCTGGCCAAGGTGAACGACTGGACGTTCGGAAAAAACAACATCCGGGCTCAATTCGGCGATCTCAGTAACCTCTCGATGTTCGGTCTGAACATGAGCGGCTACTCGGCATATATCAACAACGTCTATCTGGACGGTCACCTGGTGCAATTGGGAGAAGGCGGCATCGACGGCATCACCCCCTACACCTACTCGGTGGACAACATTGCCGACACGGTGCCCGTTGACGCTTCGGGCAACCTGAAGCAGGAACTCGTGGCCACGCAGGCCGACGGCAGCCGTGAATGGCTGCTTCACTGCTCCATCACCGTGAGGAAGGGGCAGACGCTACTGATCTGCGCAGAGACGAGCGGCGGGAACATGTCGGGGAAATACGCGCTGACGATGGTCTGCGACGGCTGCACGGCCCACTTCGACCACTCGACGCTGCTGGTGGACACTGTGGACTACAAGAACCGGAAGACGGCCTCGGTGGAGGTGACGATAGACTGTGAGGGACGGACAGCGTTGACGATGCAGTTCACGATAAAGGTTGTCGCCGACGGAGTGAAGGGCGACAGCGGCACCGAGCACGGCTATGACCACGCCTACGGCATCAGCGCCAAGCTGAGCACCGCCACGCCGACGACGGCCCCGGAGGACGTGACGAGCTGGAGCCCGAGCCCCCTGGTGACAACGAGCGGCAAGCCCTACCTGTGGCTGCGCGAGACGGCATGGAGCCGAGCAGCCGGAGGCGTAAAGGTGACGGGGCAGCCCTCCTACGTGAGGCTGACGGGACAGACGGGCAAAGACGGCGTGCCCGGCAAGGACGGCAACAGCTGGCGGATGAGAGGAAGGGCCGAAGCCTGGTATAAGACCAAGACGGCCTTTGAGGCAGACCCGAGGGACTGGGCGAACGGACAGGTGGTGCTGATCGACCAATACGGCGACGACGTGCACGTGGCCTTCATGCTCCAGGGCAAGACAGCCCTCAGCCGCGGCGTGTGGACGGGGACGAACTCGGAAGTGGGCGACGCCTACAGCATCGGGAAGCATATCTACATGGCCATGGACGACCGGTGGCTGGATGTCGGCGAGTTTGCCGGCGAGCAAGGCAGGCAGGGCGATCCCGGCACGAACGGGCGCACGGTGAGGATCTACAAGACGCTTGTGGAAGGCAGGATCTACTACAGCGGCGACACGGTGACGGCTGACGGCTTCTGCTACCTGGACTATTACGCAGAGCGCAACGACGCGGCCGAGACCGGCTGGCTGCTGTATGTCTGCAAGGAGACGTACACCCACAGCAAGGACAGCCAGCGCGACGACCACTGGAAGCAGGTGGCGGTGAACGCCAACGACGCCTTCTTCCAGACGCTGATCGCCAAGAACGCCCGTATAGACTTCATGACGGGCGCGAACATCGCGGTGCTGGATAACGACGGACGGCAGTATGCCGGTCTTGGCGGCGACTTCCCGCTATGGGTGGGAGAGCGCCACAACTATCCGGGGGTGACCGGTGACAACTATAGCGCCTATACCTTCACGGTGAGCAAGGACGGGACGCTGTACAGCAAGAACGCCTATATAGAGGGCAACGTGACGGCGACGACGGGAAAGATCGCCGGCTTCGAGATCAACGGCAGCACGCTGACCGGCGAGAGCAGCGTGAGCCACTCTAAGGTGACGCTCTCGCCCGGGATCCTGAAACTGGAGACGGCGAACGACATCTACTACAGCAACCGCAAGTTCTTGGTGGACTCGGAGAGCAACATCGTGGCCGCGATAGGCTACGAGACGGGGGCCGGGTCTAATCAATACGGTGCCGCCCTCCAGCTGAGCGCCAAGGGCGGATCGGGCGTGGCCCTGGACATCTTAGGAGGCATAACGCGAGGACTGACCCCGGAGACGGCAACGGTGACGGCCCACTGCACGATGATGGACAGCAGCGAGGCGACGGGAAGCGTGGGGACGGTGACGGGCGGATCGCTACGGGTGCGCTCGGGCGCGGTGGTGATGGTGGGACACAGCAACAACACGGACACGCACATCACCCTGCCGAAGACCATCAAGGACGGCAACTGCTACCTCTTCGCTGGCCTGGACGGCAGCGCCTATCACCTTCTGCCGGCTGTGAGCGGGCAGACGATACGCTCTATCAACGACGGCAAGGACTGGGGCGACGTGAAGGTGGCAGCAAGGAGCGTGGCCTTTGTGGTGGGCATTGGCGGTGTCTGGTATTGTAGAATCTTCTATTAGGAGGCGGCGGAGATGGACGTAACAACAAGTTTCAAGATAGGCGCCGCGGTCTGGGACGGCGACAAGTTTCTGATAGAGACGGCGACGGACGGCGGCAACAAGCAGATGAAGGTGACGGCGGAGGTGGTGAAGGCCTACCTCGGCGGAAGCGGCGGAAGCGGAGGCGGCCTGGATATGAGGGTGCTCCCCTTCGCGGGTATCGTGGATGATATGGATGTGAAGCAGGCAAGCGTCGCCGGCGGTGCCTACGGGCTCGGCATCTACTACGTGAGGAGCCGTGGCTGCTTTGCGGCGGCCGCCCTGGGGATGCTGAGCGGTCGCCCGACATCGGGGGCGCTGAACTGGGAGGGACGGGAGCTGTATGAGGATGATGACTTCATCCCGAGACAGGGCAACCTCTACGTGTGCAGCAGCGACGACAAGGGCTACTGGTACAACGGGGTGAGCCTGCGGCAACTGGCCAGCGTGGAAACGGGCGAGGTGCAGGGAGAGAGCCTCTCGGGGGCGGAGATCGACGCAGCCGTGAGCGGGGCAAACGATGGGGCGCTGTTATACAGCGCCGTACAGAACGAGACCGGGAAAGGAAACGGGACGACGGACGGGACGACAAACGACGGGGCGACGGACGGGACGACAAACGACAGGGCGACGGCAAACGACGGAGCAAAGGTAAACGACGAAGCGAGGGCAGGAAGGGCGACGGTGACGACGGTGACACGGGCGGCCGTGGTGACAACGGCGGCTCCTAAGGCTACTCTGACCGAGATAACAAGAAAGGCTGATATAGAAACGATAACAAACTAAAACAACATGGCGAAATATCTGGACTTGAACGGGGTGAAGCGGCTGGTCGGACAGCTGTGGGCCAAGGTGAAGACGTTGGCGGCAGGAAAAGAGAACGTGAGGCTGACAAAGTATGTGAGCGTCAAAGTGAACAACAGCTCCACGACACTCAACTTCGGGAACGACTATTACGTAAGAGCTGACTCCACGGCTGTGACCTCCGCTACGCTGAGTCTCAAGCTCCCTGACGGGTGGCAGAGCATGGGAAACACGCTGTACATGGACATTATGCTCCGCGCCGACAGTGTAGCGAAGATAAATTTGGTGAGCGCGGACGGGTTCGGGATCTTTAGGACAACGAACTTTTCAAGCCTGAACACCAAGAGCGGATGCCACCTGCACGTGACGTGGTTCCACGTGCAAGGGAACTCATGGGGAACGATGGTGTGCGACGCGCATCAGTTGTAATGACATTGACAACAACATAACATTAACACATAAAAACGAATAATTATGGCTAAGTATTTGGATCAAGACGGTTTGAAGTATTACACGAAGAAGATCAAGGACGGCACGATCGTGGCGGGCAAGTGTCTGGCGAGCGGCATCCAGGGCGTGATCGACATCTCGCACATCCCGCAGGGCGCGCTGGAGCGCTTGGTACAGGTTGCTGACGACACGGCACGATTCAAGCTCACGACGGCACAGGTGCAGCTCGGCGACACGGTGAAGGTGCAGTCGACGGGACGGATGTATATCGTGGTGGACGAGAGCAAGCTGTCGAGCGCCGCGGGATATATGGAATACACGGCAGGACAAGCCGCACAGGTGCCATGGAGTGGTGTGACGGGGAAACCGACAACCCTTGGCGGCTACGGGATCACGGACGCAGCGGCAAAGAACCACACGCACCCGATCAGCAACGTGACGGGGCTGCAGAACAACCTCGACGGCCTGGATGACCGAATCACGGCGTTGGAGACGTTTACGGGTTCTGATACGGGCGATGGACTGGCTGCCGTGATGAACAAGGGAGGCCACTCGGTGCTGCCGTTTGGCGGAACCATAGACTCGGCGACGATCGCGACAACGAGCGGCAGCGGGAGCGGCTCGGTGGTGTTTGTGAAGAGCGCTAAGACGTTCGCCTATTGCGTTGTCAACGGAATGACGCGCACGTATTTCAACAACTGGGAAGGCCGGGATAAATACAACGACACAAGCAACAGCAATGCTCCGTATACGGACAAGCTCTATGTGAACACCGTGGACGGACGGGCCTACTACTGGGACGGCACGAACTTGGTGGTGGTGTATCAGGCGGACTTGAACAAGCTGGCCACGGCCTACACGTTCGCCACTACCAACCACCATCAGACGAGCGGCTTCCGCAAGCTGACGACGGACGCTCACGGTATGGTGACGGGCTCGGAGGCAGTGACCAAGAACGACATCACGGCCCTGGGCATCCCTGGGGCGGCGACGAACGACAGCGCGCTGTCGACGGCTGAGATCGACACAGCCGTGGCACAGGCGACAGCATAACGGGTGTGGGCGGCGGCTCCCATGTCCGCCGCCCCCGCCATAAAAACAGGAGGGACAGTATGCAAAAGAACACGAAAGAATGGATCCAATACGGCTCGGCCGTGGCGATGCTGGTGAGCGGCGTGCTGCTCACCTTCCTGTGCTTCTTCCTCAACAAGTACGAGGTGAAGGACAGCGTCCTCTGGTATGTCGCCCAGTGCCTGGTCTATGCCGGCAGCGTCTTCGGCGTCACCATGTACATCCACAGCAAATGGGGCGAGGTGAAGAACTACATCGAGGAGAGTGTCAAAAACAAGACTGACAATGAGAAAGATTAATCTGATTGTAGTGCATTGCACTGCCACGCCCGAGGGGCGTGACGTGACCGTGGCCGACATCGACAGGATGCACCGGAAAAAGGGATGGAAGAAAATCGGCTACCACTTCGTGATATACCGTGATGGCAGCGTACACGCCGGACGGCCGGTTACGGAGGTCGGAGCCCATGTTTATGGTCACAACGCCAACTCCATCGGCGTGGCATACGTCGGAGGAGTGGACAAAGACGGGAAAACGCCAAAGGACACAAGGACTCCGGCACAGAAGAGAATGCTGAACGACCTGCTGCGGAAACTGGTGAAACAGTTCCCTGGCTCGCGGATCTGCGGCCATCGGGACCTGTCGCCGGACCTTAACCACGACGGAAAGATAGAGCCGAACGAATGGGTAAAGGCGTGCCCATGCTTCGACGCGCAGGAAGAGTACAAGGACATCAAATAAGAATTATCATGCACATATTGACAGTCGTCAGAAAATACTGGGTAAGCATCTTGTCTGTCATCGTAGCCCTGATAGCAATAGGAGTTTTCAACTCCAAGAACAGCGAGCTGAAGGATGAGAACAATGGACTTAGCGTGGAACTGGCCCACGCTCAGATAGCGCCGGCATTAGAGAAGGACACGATCCGTGACTCGATACCCGTGGCCACGTCTCCTGTAATCAAGATAGACAAGGCATCCTATAAGCGTGAGCTCGCAGACAAGCAACTCATAAAGGATCTAAGACTGAGACTGTCTCAAGTGGAGTCACAACAGCGCAGCGGCACAGAGATTCATGACACGGTAAGACTGGAGGCCAAGTCCTCCAGCCGTTATGAATACTCAGACAAATGGACTCACCTCACGCTGAACATGCATCCTCCCGACACGACGCTGGCCTACAGTGTAAGGGATTCCATCACTACTATAGTATACCGGGAGTACAAACATAAATTCCTCTGGTGGGAATGGGGAACTAAGGGTTATAAGGTGAAGATCGTCAACTTCAATCCGCACGCGAAGATAGGATATGAACAATATGTTATTGTAGACAAATGAATTTTGATTGTTGATTAGTTTTTTTAGGTTTTAGTTTTTAGTAAGTAAGAAGATTGTTTGGGAGGGGGAACTGCCTGAGAAGGCAGTTCCTTTTTATAAAAAGGTCGTGAAAAACTTGCTAATATTAGATTTTATACTTATATTTGCAATAGAGAAAAAAAGAAGGAGTATGATTACGACAATTATTATGGCTGGATTAGTGGCCACGGCAATAGTTTATTTGCCGCAGGCATTCAAGTGCAGTTGGCCTTCAGCTCCTTCAAAGCCCATGACTGAGCATGAGAGACAAATATCTATTATAGAAAGTCTCGTGGTCGACAGAGTTAATCATGTTGAAAGCATAGCGATGTATGAATACCTGCATGGTAACAGAACAAGTCCTGATGTTTCAACACAGGAAATAAAAGATAAAATCAGTCCTGAGATAATAGAATGGGCAGGAAAAGAATACCACATGAGCAGTGATGAAGTTGAAAAGCTCATTGACAGAGGCATAAAAAGTTGCACCCCAATAGTTAAGCCAAAGTAATCTTTGGCTTTTTTCGTATTTTTAAGTGAACTACCCAATTCATATTTTTGCCATATAATAGATTGGATATGGCAAACAACTGGAATGAATTCGTTACTAACGTAAAACTGAATACTTCTGAGGCCGAGAACAGGCTGAAAAACTTGAAGCAGAAGACTGATGATCTTATCAAGCAACGTGATAAGCTTATCAATGGTGGCAGTTCCAAAACTCAGGTGAATGCTCTGCAGAAGCAGATCAATCAGAATGAGAAGTCGATGCGGCAACTGGAGAAACAGGCCACGAACGTCATCGACGTCATCAAAAACATGGACTCGTCATCGCTCGTACAACTGCAACAGGCACAGAGGATGCTGAACGCTGAGATGCAGAAGACTCCGCAGAACACGGAATACTTCAAGCAACTCAACGAGAAGCTGCAGTCTGTAAAGACATCCATCGCCGGAATCAGGGCCGAAAGCAAGGAAAACTACACCGAGATGAGCCAGGCACGGACCGCCGCCCACAATCTGAGCAACGTTCTGGGCAATCTCAACACGTCATCCATGAAGGAACTGACGGCAGCAGCAGCAGAGGCGAAACGTCAGATGGACGAGACAAAGCCGAACACTCAAGAATATGAGAAAGCTGCGACTTCACTGAAGACAATCCAGACGAGGATCACAGAGATCAAAAGGTCTCAGCAGCAGGTCAATACGGCCATCGACAGATACAATGAGGAAGTTAGAAGAGTTAATAATGATACAGAGAAGACAAAGCAGGAATTAAACCTCATCGACAGGACGCTCAAGAATCTGAGTACGGCAAAAATCCGGGACATGGAGTATTCTGTTCAGGTGCTCAACGAGCGGTTGAGAGAGACTGACCGCGGAACCGAGGCATACAAACGTCTGGAAAACCAGTTGAAGCAGGTGAAGGCACAACTCTCTGCAGTAGCAGAAGAGCAGAGTGTGGCTTCTAAAGGTAGTACTTGGTCAAGGTTCGCCGAGTCCATGAATAAAAATGCCGTGGCTATTACGACTCTTCTCAGCAGCATCACCGGTCTGAGTATGACCGTTCGTAAATGCGTGGAAGCATATACGGAGATGGACCAGGAGATGAACAATGTGCGGAAGTACACCGGTCAGACGATGGCGCAGGTGGAGGAAATGAATGAGGACTTCAAGAAGATGAACACCCGCACATCGAGGGAGGAACTCAACCAACTTGCTGGAGCGGCAGGACGACTGGGCATCACAGCAAAGGACAGCATCGAGGAATTCGTCGACGCTGCCGACAAAATCGGCGTCGCACTGGGCGACGACCTGGGGCAGGGTGCCGTCGACAAGATCGGTAAGTTGGCACAGGTCTTCGGCGAGAACAAGACGAAAGGACTGCGCGGCGCCATGCTGGCGACCGGTTCTGCTGTCAATGAACTTGCGCAGAGTTCTTCGGCCAACGCCGGATATATCGTCGACTTCACTGCCGACCTCGCAGGTGTGGCAAGACAGGCAAATATGTCACAGGCTGAGATCATGGGTATAGCATCGGCCCTTGACCAGAACATGCAGGAGGAAGCAACATCTTCCACAGTGTTCAGCCAGTTAATAACGAAGATGTACCAAAACCCTGCGAAGTTCGCCAAGATCGCCGGTGTCGACGTGGCTAAATTCACGAAGATGCTGAAGACGGATGCCAACGAAGCTTTACTCACCTTCATGCAGACGATGCAGAATAAAGGCGGCTTCGACTCACTGGCTCCCATGTTTCAGGAAATGAACCTGGACGGTACCCGTGCCGTCGGTGTACTCTCATCTGTAGCCACACACCTTGACCAGGTAAAGGAGGCTCAGGACACCGCCAATAAGGCTTATGCCGCTGGCACAAGCGTCATCGGCGAGTTCAATGTGCAGAATGAGACTGAAGCCGCGAAGATTGACAAGGCAAAGAAAGCATTCAAGGAAATAACCATCGAACTCGGACAAAAACTCCTGCCCATAGCAAGATACGGAATAACGACCACTTCACTGGCCGTGAAGGCGCTGTCAATTTTGGTCGAGTTCATAAGCAAATATGGAGTAACACTAGCAAGTACCATAACAGCAATAGGTTTGTATATTGTTGTAGCGCAAAGAAAGATCATAGTGGATAAGCTGCAAGCATTTTGGGCAGATAAAGTTAAAGTTGCAACAAAGAACTTATTCAACATGTTGAAAGCGAATCCTTATGCAATCGTAGCAGCTGCAGTAGGTATACTTGTAGGATTACTAATAGACCTAACGAGAAAGACCAATGACCAGGTAAAGATACAGAAGGAACTCAATGACATCAAGAAAACCGCTGCTGAAAGGACTGTTGAGGAGTATGAACGCATCAAGACGCTAGAAAAGGCCATGAACAACGGCAACCTCTCCATGAAGGAAAGAAAGAAGGCCGCTGACCAACTCAATTCCATCATACCAGGGTATAACGCCAAACTGGATGCCACTCGCCAAAGATATGTAGCCAACAAGCAGAGGCTCGACGAATACATCAAGTCACTCATGCACATGTATGAGGTAATGGGCGCAAAAGACAAGTTGAAGGAGTTGGGCAAGCAACGGGCAGATGCAAAACTCGCACTGGAGGACGCGAAGAAAACCCAGAAAGAGGCTGCTGAACTTCAAAAGAGAATCAGCAAGAGTAATGGTGCTTTACGGATGGCACCCTCTCAGGCAGAGACTGCCTTCCTCAGTCAGAATATCTCGAAGGCCGAAGAAAGGGTTCAGCAGGCACAGAAAAAGGTCGATGAAATCGACAAAAAGACAAAGGCCATCGAGGATATATACGGTAACGACATACAGAAGGCAGAAGCAAACCAGCCACAGCCGAAGCCGGAAAAGCAGGATAACGGCAATGGCGGAGGTGGAGGATTAACAGACAAAGAGAAGAAAAAATTGGAGGCAGAGCGCAAGAAGCAGGAAGCAGCACGTAAAGCCGCCATGAAAAAGGAGATTGAGGAAGAGAAAGACAAGACGGCCAAGGAACAGGCCGACAACACCTATGCTTACGCCACAGGCCAGAAACTCTACAAGGACTATCTCGACGCCAAGCACGACATAGCTGAGAAAGGCTATGAAGCCATCAAGAAAGTCTATGAGAAATATGGTGAGGACGGCAGCGAGTATGACCAGAAGAAAGCGGAAGAGGAACTGAAGAAGATGGAGGACCGGCAAAAGGCCACCATCAAGGAGATTGAGACCCAGAAGGCCAAGGAAAAAGCACTGGCCAACGATGACTACTACAATCCATCCTCAGAAATATACATGAACGAGTCTGCGCTGCAGGAACGTCTGTTCCAAATCGACATGGCAGCGCAACAGAAGAAGATTGAATCCCTGAAGGCCGGTTCCGAGGAATGGATTGAGGCACGCGACGAGATGGAACAGATGCAGCAGGAACACTCAGTGAGCCTGCAGCAGCAGTACCAGGAAAGACTCGCCCGGTACCGTGAGCAATGGGGAAAGACGGATATCGAAACTCAGAAGAAGATAGAACTCCAAGGACTTGATGACCTGCTGAAGCAGAAACTCATCAAGGAAAAGGAGTACCAGGAGATGAAGCACCAAATTGAACTCAATTATGAACTGCAAAAATCTGAGCAGGCAAAGAACAATTCTCATAACGAGGTAGTGAGAAGGAATGCTCAGACAGCATACCAGACGGCAAGCAACTACGCATCTGCAGAAGAGGGTGAGACAAAACCCACCCTGGGCAGTTATCTTATAGGCGATATCGTACATTACAAAGATACCGTCGCCCAACTGAAGGATATGTATGGTGAGGACGCTGAGAACTTCGAGGAGTTCCAACAGGCAAAGTCCATGGCATTCGGCACGATGATGGAAGGCGTCACGTCAAAGGCGCAGGCTGCCTTCGATTCCATCAGTCAGATTCTTGATGGCATGTCGTCATATTTCAACGCGCAGTCGCAATATGAGCAGAACGTCGTCACCAAGAAATACGAGAAGCAGATCAACGCAGCAGGAAACAACTCGGCCAAGAAGAAAAAACTGGAGGAGAAAGAACAGAAGGAAATAGCCAAGATCAAGACGAAGTACAACAAGAAGGCGATGAAAATCGAGTTGGCGCAGGCTACAGCGTCGATGATATTAGGAGCAATGAATGCATATTCATCTGCAATGAAACTTCCTGCTCCGGGAAATATGGTTCTTGCGCCCATCGCGGCTGGCATCGCCATGGCCGCTGGTCTGCTCAACATCGCGACCATCAAGAAACAGCACGCAGCAGAGGAGGCAGGTTACTATTCGGGCGGTTTCACCGGCGGCAGCAACTTCCGTCGCCGGGCCGGCATCGTGCATGAAGGGGAGTTCGTAGCCAACCATCAGACGCTGGAAAATCCCAATGTCATGCCCGTGTTGCAACTCATCGACCATGCGCAGCGAACGAATACCGTGGGAAGCCTGACCGCCAATGACGTGACAAGGCAACTGGGGCAGGGCGGCAGCGCCGTCGTCGCTCCCGTCGTCAACGTAAGCAACGACAACAGCGAGCTGGCCGATACCATGGACCAGGCACGTGACACCATGGACAAGTTAGACAAGAGACTCGAAGACGGCATCAAAGTCCTCTTCTCGATGGAATATTTCAAGAAGGAGGAACGTCGCTGGGACAAAATGCAGAACAACAAATAATGGGCTAAAGGAATATGATATACTGTACAATCAATGACAAGAAGGCCTATCCTGACACGACGCAGAAAATCAAGGTAACCTATGAGAACCAGTTCGTGAAGGATTCGGGAAGTTACACATACGATGTGCAATTTCCCATGGCCATCCTTGAAAACAAAATAATCTTCTCCAACGTCGACCGTATCGACGTTGCAAAGAAACTCCCGAAATACGAGGACTGCAAATTGTACGCTGACAACCGGCTCATCATCAGCGGCAAGGGGACGGTAACGAAGATTGACCAGGACAAGGTATATCTGCAGATAGTAGGCGGGAAGTCACGGATCAAGTACAACGCGAAGTTCGAGAAGCACTATATCGACGAGATCAACTATCCCGTTGTCAAGCTTGACACCGGGATCAACAAAACCATATATCAGAATGCCGGAGTAGAAATGCCTTCCATGGACACGTTCCAGTGGCTCGTCTTCGTGGACTTGTCTACGGCCAACTACGTCGGACAGAAGGATGTATGTGTCATGAGTCCAGTCAACGACGAGACGAATGAGATAATGGCAAACAGGATTGCCGTATCAAAATTCTCGAAAATCAAAATCAATGGAGTCAAATATCCATCGGGAACGTACAGTTACATGAGCAACTGCGCAGTGCAGCCATACCTTACATACGTCCTCAAAAAAGTAATGGAATATGAGGGGTACACCATCGAGAGGAACGATATAGACAAAGACCCATGGAACAGGCTGGTGGTCGTCAGCGCCTGCAAAAGTGGGAAGATCGCCAACGCTCTTCCTCACTGGACAGTGTACAAATTCATCGACGAGCTCCGAAAATTCTTCAACGCTTCCTTCATCTTCGACGAGATACACAAAAGCGTAAAGATCATCGCGACGAACGAGTTGATGAACAACGACACCGTATCCTATGAATGTGAGGATGACTTCAGCGTGGAATATGACGAAGACGGTCTCGACAACATCTCGACATCAAACATCGAATATTCATTTGACAATGCTGTCAACAGAGACTGGCGGGAATATATCTCACAGTCTGTGCAGAAGAACTACGTCACTAAGGAGTATGCCAGCATGGATGACCTGGTTGCCGCTGCCGAGAAGATGACGGAGAAGGAAAGGAAGACCACCATATTCAAGCAGGGATATGACTACTACATCTGGGCAGAACTCCCAAAGGGAGACCCGGATTCCGAGGACACGGAAGTCAGAAGGACGCAATGCGGATACTTCAATCCCATCATCAGGGACATGGAAAGCGAGACGTTCCAGGAACTGAACATCATACCGGTTGCAATATACCAAAGAAAGAACCAGGAAAAGAATGCCAAGTTCTGGGAAGTGATGGGAGACAAGATGGGAAATCCATGGATGGTCGTGCCATCAGTAAGCAACGAGGTGGAAAAGAGCCTGGAGGAGATGAGCGTCGACGACGATGGTGAATATTACTACACGGTGCAGGATGCCATGGAGGGAAGTACGGAAGAGACTTCCGAGGAATCAGACGATTCCAAGATGCCGGTGGCATTCGTGGCCAACAACGTCGTGAACCTTCGAGACCATAAGGCGATTGCCTATGACAAGAAGACTTCGGACAGCGAGGACACCAAATACCGTGTACCTGTCCTCTACACGGACTGGAGGATGTACCCCGACTACACCATCCGGTCTGAAATCGGATCGTTGACGCTGGAGGCTCTCCCTTATTATCTGGGTGGGTCAGAGTTCGGAGGCGGAACTGTAAAGAGCACAGGAAGGTTCACAAGCACGTCAGTAGACAAGAACAACCAAATAAGCTTCAAGTTCTGCTGTGATGACATCCCGGACCCTACCAAAATATATACCTTCAGGAATAAGCGGTACATCTGCGAGAAGATAGAGATAGAGGTATCGAACGAAGGTATCGACAAGGAGAAGACAGGCTACTTCTACGCAATATATTAGCACTTGTTTTGCCATTTTTTCAAGGTTGGGGGAAGTCGTGAGGGATCATAACTCCCCCTTAAAGTGTTTAGTCTGGTCGTGTACAGTAGAGGAAGACTTCAGATAGCGGTTAGTCACTGCCACGTCAGAGTGACGTGCCTGGTCACGGGCATAGATGATGCCCTCGGCATTCGCGAGGTCACGAATGCCTGAATCCTTCAGGCTGTAGAATTGATAGGAATCAGGGAAATTAAGAGCCTTCCGGACCTTCACCCACTCCAAACGGAACTGGTTGATGTTAATCTGCCTCGGACCAGGGCATAAGTCATGCCCAAAAAGATACTCCTGAGAGGGATGGTCGAAGACGCGCTGCTCAATCATGATGCGTATAACGGCATCATTGAGAGCAACGGTCTGACCCTTCCGGTTCTTGGATATCTCTGAGCTCACGTAGACCGTCTGCTCAGAGACGCTGATGTCTCCCAACTTAATATAACGCAACTCGTCCGGCCTGATGAAAGTGTAGTACTCCATCATGCAGGCAAGATAGAATGGAGGATTTTCCTTCTTAAGGTAATCACGGAGTTTGTTGAGTGCAGAAGCAGTGAGTGCATCACGGAACTTGTCCTTCTCCCTCAGATTGTGAATGTTCTCTACGGGATTGTCAGGAATATACTTTCTCTCACGCAGCCAACTGGAGAATACAGAAAGCCATGTGCGGTAATTGTTGCGGGTCGTGGCCGAGACATCCTTGTCATATATAAGGTAGTCGAGGAAGTCCGTGCAGAAGCCTGAGTCGAACTGATAGATATACTTTATCTCCAGCCCGGTCTCTGAGATATAAAGAAGGAGTTGACGCAACCGGCTGAGATAGTCGATGGCGGTTTTACGCTTCAGGGTTTCATTACGGAGCGAGGCTTCAACATACTCCTTATAACGGGTGACAACCTTGGAGAACTCAGTGTAAGCCCGCTGGTCCACGGTCGTGGAGAAAGGATTCCATCCTGCTACGAGCTTGTGGAAAAGTTCCGCAAGCATGACGGTGGCCATCTCCGACCGTCCCTTCGAGGACTCGAAGTGGTCGAGCATGTACTTCTTTCGTCGCATCCGCCCCTGGACTGGGTCAAAGGCATAGAAGTCAATGAACCATTTTTTACCTTTATGAAGTTTGGGCATCGTGAAATCCACGATGCCTTTTTTTGATGAAGAGCCTTTTTCGGGTAGAAACATTTTTTTTACATTGTTTCCATCATCGGTAACAATGTATAACGTTAATTTGTCCCATTTTCGTCCCACCTTGGAAACGAAAAATGACGTAAATTGTTGTTTTCCAACTCATTACGCCATTATAGTTGCGGAGGCAGGATTTATATTACAACTACCACCCCACTTAACTCATTGATAATCAGATGCCTAATTTTATAAAAAGTGGCCTAATGGACCCTTTATCGTCCGACCATCGTCTGTGGACGAACCCTCTTATCTCGCTGAAAGTCAGCAGGGTTCAACATCTGTATTTAGTTATATTAACATTTTTATCTACGTCCATAAGCGATTTTGAGCACCTCTCTTGTTGTCCGTAGGATGGGTTGGCTGGAGTAAATCACAGCTTAAACCACCGCTAAAGACAACCATCATGAGGCAATCCTATCGCCTATTGTCCAATCATGCTCTCAATACATATCATCGACACAAAGAACCAACAAAATATCAGAATTGCTAATGGCCTTAAATGCTTCTAATTTCTGTAGCCTAATATATCGCCTCTGAAAATCAGCTTATTAGATACAATATATATTGTAGCATAATAGTAATTTATTGTAGCTTAATGTAGCAGAGCAATCATTGACCTTGCAAAGATAAGATAATCCTCAGAAACACACAAGAGTTTGCCCCCTAATTTTCGTCCTAATTTCGTCCGAAAGGAAAAATCAGTTTGGAACTATCTGCTTGGTATCCTTTCAGTTGCCAACATAGAGGAGAGAGCGCATTTTAGAATTCACACGCATATAGAGCAGGAAGATGAATTTTGTATTCTATTCTTTGCTTTGGGTGATTTTCATTATCTTTGCAAGTAAAAGCATTCGTCATTTGAAACAAGAATCACTGACATGAAAATATTGGGAAACATCATTTGGCTCATCTTTGGAGGATTCGGCATCGCGGTCGAGTATTTCGTTTCCTCGCTGTTGCTGATGATCACCATCGTCGGCATCCCTTTCGGCATCGCCACCATGCGCTTGGGAATCCTTGCGTTATGGCCATTCGGCTCGCATGTTGTTGACAAGCCACAGGACGGTGGGTGCCTTAATATGTTCATGAACATCCTTTGGTTCTTCGTCGGCGGCTTCTGGATTGCACTGACACATCTTGGTTTGGGTTTGCTGCTTTGCATCACCATTGTCGGTTTTCCATGGGGTAAGATGCACTTCCGGCTGATGCGACTGGCGTTGGCACCCTTCGGAAAGGAAATCGTTAACAATGACTTCTAAACTTGCAAGCGTATGAAGCAAATTCAGTTTTTGACGTTGGTAATGCTGTCTGCAATGCTCTGGTCATGTGGAGTACATCGTCAGACGGCTCTCGGCAAGATGAGTTCGGAGAATGCATTAACAGAACGACAACGGTCTGACTGCGATTCAGCCAAGAGTCTCAGCCATCCAAGTCAAAAATACTTCTATCATGAGCAAACTCTGAACTATCCTGGCAGTGGTATATCATACAAGGTTGTCTATAACAATCATCATGTTTGCATCCTTCCTCATGGTCTTAGTGTTGTCAATGACAGCATATCCAATGAATTGAATGGATATAAAGTCAACCATGTCGAGATAGGAGATCTGAATATTGATGGTTACCCAGAAGTGTATGTTTTCCTGCGCCCCACTAAGCCGGAGCGATGTGGCGCATTGATAGCCTATAGTCCCAACAATGGGAAGTCGCTCAGCCAAATCTATCTGCCCAAGATTGAGGATGACCAAAAGTTGACTCAGGAATATGCCGGACATGACGAAATGGAGATTGTGGAGAACAGCCTCTGTCGCCGGTTCCCCATAAAAGGCACCAACAAGATGCGGCAGGTACAATATCATTTGGAGGCAGGAGAAAGTGGATGGATTCTGAAACCCTATAAAATAATCGAGTATTGACAACACACAAATCATACAGACAATTTAAAGCTACAATACAATTATGATAGACGAAATTTTAGAGAACAACCGGCGCTTCGTTGCCGGCAAAGGTTACGAGAAACACATCACGGACGGAAAGCCATCGGGCAAGACGCTGATCGTCACCTGCATGGACACCCGTCTGAGTGTGATGCTGCCTGAGGCATTGGGCATCAAGAACGGTGAGGTGAAGATGGTCAAGGTGGCGGGCGGTGTCATCCTCGACGACTACGATGCTGTCATGC
>Ga0256406_1000793_pt1 | contig 54562 bp, 41 predicted proteins | sample RumenRJG_03DNA_FD_185986 | JGI IMG/M metagenome (GOLD analysis project Ga0256406, IMG submission 185986) | Bovine rumen microbial communities from Lethbridge, Alberta, Canada - RJG_03 | ecosystem: Host-associated > Mammals > Digestive system > Stomach > Rumen | place: Canada: Alberta | collected...
ATCCTCTCACGGACGAGAAAAATAAAAAACAGGTACAGTATGTAATCGCTGACCTGATGTTTGCATTCTGGTATCGGTTTGTAAAAAAAGGCCTGTCGAATATTGGTATGGGTTATGGGAAAGCCTATTATCAGATGATGGTAAAGCCTCAGATACATGACTATATGGGCAGGCCGTTCGAAAAAATGTGCCGGGATTTTATCTTCAGACAGAGTATGGAGGGCAGAATCGATATTTTTCTCAACAGGACAGGCAGTTGGTGGGGAAGCAATCCCGTCACAAAAAAAACGGATGATATAGATGTTGTTGCGCTCTCAGATCAGGATCATCAGGCGCTGATCGGAGAGTGTAAATTCAGGAATGAAAAACTGGGTACGGAGATATACGAGAAACTTCTGCAGCGGCAGGCGCTGATTAAGGGGTATTCAGTCAGGCTATATGCACTTTTCTCCCTTGGCGGTTTCACCGAAACGCTGAAGAAGATAAAGGACCCACTGCTGTATACACTGGATGACCTGTATGAGAAGTAACTGAATGGAGTTGAAACCATATGGATGTGAAAACGCTCAATCGCTATAAGAGTTTTAAAAAAAGTCTGGATGGACTTTCAGAGGCAAAGACCCGGGATCCGTCGGATGATTTTGTGCTGAGCGGGACAATACAGAAATTTTGTCTGACGTTTGATATTTCCTGGAAGGTTATGAAGGACATCGCGGTGAAATATTTTAAAGTCCTTGATTTTGCAACCGGATCTCCTCGGGAATGTCTGCGGGTGGCGTATAATCTGAAGCTGATCTCTGACGACAGATGGATGCAGATGCTGAACCTGAGGAATGCATTGGCACACGATTATGATGGAAGCCTTGCGAAAAATGCTTTTGAATCAATCGTGAATGAGTATATACCACTTTTTTCAGAGTTTGCCATGAAGGCCGGAAGATATATGGAAGATGCTGACGATGAATCTGACGGTAGATGATATATTAAATCAAATTCAGAAAATCTGCCTGAAACATGGTGTCAGGCATCTGTACCTTTTTGGATCATATGCGACCGGTACACAGACAGAGACGAGCGATATTGATGTGGTTGTTAAAGGCGTACCGGACTTTGACGAACTGAATGAAGATATTCAGAATATTCCCACTCTGAAAACGATTGATGTTTTTGAATATGAAAAATGTCTGAATCCATACCTGCGGGATGAGATTAACCGGTATGCCAGACAGATCTATTGATGGGATAACTGCAGATATTTCAGGTAAATATCAGTGAAACCTGGCTAATGACTGCGTGAAATGCTGTCGACAGGAATAAATGTCGGACTGAAGTTTAAATTTATAGTCGGCAGGAATACAGGTCGGGATGAAATATATATATCACGAATTTTCTTAATGCCTGCAGGAAGCCGGCAATAATGTTGCAGGGGTAAAGTATGGAGTTTTCGGAGTCTTGGTTTGAAGATGAGGTCAGAGACGGATTTTATATACCGGCTCTGTTGAAGCGATGCCGTGCGGCTGAACTTGAGATGCTTGATCAGCTGGCAGCGTTCTGGAAGAATCATGGAATCCGCTGGTTTGCTGCCGGGGATTTGCTTCTCGGCGCCGCCCTCTGTCATGGATTTCTGCCATGGGGTGACAGAATCACGGTCAGCATGTGTGCGGCTGAACTTCAGCGGTTTACTGAAGTGGCGGATGAGCTGCCGGATGGTCTGATGCTTGACGGCAATCAGGTGGTTAACGGGGAAAAAATCGACTGGTCAGAGGAGTTTCTCACACGCTATCATGGATTCCCCTATGTAGGCCGGATAGAGATCCTTACTGAAGATGCTGCCGGTGACCGGATGACGTGCGGAGCGCCGCAGAACCATGGCCCGGAAGAAATTTTCATGGCATTTGAGAACATGCAGGTTCCTGTTCCCGCGGACTACGATGCTGTGCTGAAATCGCAGTACGGTGAGCATCCAGGAGAAGCCGGGCGGTTGCCGGCGGGTGAGCATCCCGGAGTGGCAGTGCGGATGCCGGCGGGTGACTATCCTTTCTATATGGAGCAGGAGCATCAGTACAATCAGGAGACGAATATGATCTCCCGGTGCTTCTATCAGTTCCACAGGGATGATCTCAGAAAACCGTCGCATGACGATGAAGAAACCGTTGTGGATTCTTTTCTGGAGGCGTTTACGGAAGCGCACAGGAAGGTTCTCTGCTCGGTGCAGATGACGAATACGGAGGAAATCATCCGGAGCTTTACGAAGGCGCAGGATATCGCGGTGAAGTTCGGCAACTTTATCGAGGTGAATTTCCCGGAGTCTGCCATTGTCGTCATTCCGATGCTGGAGGCGTACTGCAACAGGCTTTATCAGCTGGGCGAGGCGCTGAAGGCGGAAAATGCGTCAACGCAGGATACAGCCGGAGGCGGGTCTTCAGAGCCGCAGGCAGCTGATGACAGGAAATCAGAGCCGCAGGCAGCTGACGGTACAGCCTCGGTACAGATGGCGGCGCCGGAGGACTGCCTCGAGGCGTGTATGAAGTTTGCCTCTGCCGTGGAAGCCGCGGTGACGAATGAGATTCTTGAGAAGCGGGAAATCGTTTTTCTCCCGTTCAAGGCATCCGGGTGGAGAAATCTGGAGCCGCTCTACCGCTATTACAAATCGAGACAGGACTGCCGCGTCTGCGTGGTGCCTGTTCCGTATTATCACATCACAGATAAGAACACATACGGTGAAAAAGTATACGAGGGCGATGATTTCCCGGATGACGTGGAAACAATCTCCTATGAGACATTCAACCTGTATACGCATAAACCGGATTCCATCATTACGCAGTGTCCGTATGATCAGTATGGCATGGGCATGCGGCTTTCGGCGGATCTGTATGCCGGTGAACTACAGAAATTTACGAAGCACCTGATCTACGTGCCGTGGTTTTCGATGAATGAGATAAGTGCAGACGACAGGGAAGCAGCTGCCATGGCGGATTACTATATTCTGCAGCCGGGCGTGACGATGGCGGATATCGTACTGGTGCAGTCGCCGAAGATGAGAAAATTTTATATCGACAGACTGTCAGAGCGGTGCGGCGAGCAGACAAGACCGATCTGGGAGAAGAAAATACAGACGATCGAGGGCAGCGTCGTGCTGTAATTGCTGGTACAGCTCATACGTTGTCACGATACTGGAACACACAGACTTTCAATCCGAGACATCCGCAGGCGTCGGTGGTTGATGAGTCCGAGCTTTGGCGAAGGACGAATCTACCACCGTTACGCCGAGGACAAGCGAGAGCGTGTCGAGGATGGAAGTCTGTGTGTGACAGTTTTGTAGAAGACAGTAATAAATAAAATTGTTGTTGTTCTCCAATATTTTTCCGGATTATGGTATACTTTTGATGTGTCCTGTCCGGGTCGCAAAACCGCGCTTTATAACGGAAAGGACAGGCCGGAAGCGGGCTGAAGGAACGCCCGTAATACGTATACAGGGATGTAGGAGGTAACGAGGGAGATGGAGAAGAAATTCAGGGAACAGGTGCTGGATATTCTGGACGGATTCCGTCAGATGCACCAGCAGATCGACAGGACGAAGGACGCGGACACGTATATTTTGCTTCTCGATCTGACGCAGCAGAATGCCGTCAGTCTCGGAAACAAGATTGAATCTGTCGTACCGGATTCGCGGCCGCTGATCGCAAATCTTCAGGATTACTGCGAGGCACTTTATCAGCTTTCGCTGAAGGCAGATGAGCCGGTGGAGGGAGATTCCGGAGATGTGGCGCTGGATCTGGATGCTTATATCGACCGCCTGGCGGCCCAGATCAGAAGGATTCCCGCGGAATGACAAGTGGGTAACCGGCAGAGCAGATAAGCCGTGGGAGTGTGGTGCTCTCACGGCTATTTTTACCTGATTTTTTGGGGGACAGCATCATGAGTGATAACCAGATACTGAATCTGGAACTTTTCAGAGATTATGCCAATGGCGTTCTGGACAGCTTCGGACCGGACAGCGGGCAGCAGTACTGCCTCGTCTGGATGGAGATGGAGGGATTCGATATCTACAGGCGGCAGCAGGGGCTGTTCCGCGGGAAGGAGCTGGTGGATCGTTTCGGCTCTCTTCTCATTGAGGGGTTCCCGTCGGGCCTGATCGGGCACGCGGACGCGGATGTCTACCTCGTGCTCAGCGACCGTACGGATATCGAACCGGTGACCATGGAGCTGAACGGGAAGCTTCATCAGATTTACCCGGATGCGCGCGTGGAGGCGAAAGCCGGCGTCTGCCCGCTCGCCGGACCGAAGGAGCCGCTGGAGATCCTTGTGGAAAAAACACAGCAGGCGCTTCATGCGATCCGCGGAATTCCTGAGCAGTATGTGTCCTGGTATTCCGAGAGCATGGACCGGTCGATCCGCCTGAATTCCTATGTGCCGTATCATCTGCAGGAGGCGATCGACAAGCATTACATCCACGTGCTCTATCAGCCGGTCGTGCGGACGCTGACCGGTCAGATCTGCGGCGCCGAGGCGCTGGCGCGCTGGGATGATCCGGTGATGGGACCGATCTTTCCGGGTGAGTTTGTGCCGATCCTTGAGCAGAGACACATGGCGCATCTGCTGGATGCCTGCATTGTCGAACTCGTGGCGGAGGATTTTGCCGCCTGTGCGGAAGACGGCGACGGGGAACTCGTCCCGGTGTCGGTCAATCTTTCCCGGTATGACTTTGAGGACTGTGACTTTTTTGCCGTATTTGAAAAATCTGTGCAGAAGCACAAGCTGCCGCGCTCGCTTTTCCGTCTGGAACTGACCGAGGGGGCGCTCGCTGTGCGGCACGATCTGCTGAAGACGGAACTGGAGCGTTTCCGTCAGGCCGGATATGAAGTATGGCTCGACAATTTCGGCTCCGGCTACGCTTCCATGAGTGTGCTCGAGGAGTTTCATTTCGACGCCGTGAAATTTGACATCCATCTGATGCGGGATCTCCGGACGGAGGAGCACCATAGTGAGGTGGCCGCGATACTCTCGTATACGGTGAACATGGTCAAGGAAATGAAGATGGCTACTGTGATCGTCGGCGTGGAGACGGAGGAAGAGTACTACTGGCTTCGTCAGAACGGCTTCGAGATGCAGCAGGGCTATTACTTCGGACGTCCGCAGAGCTATGAGGAGATCACCGGCTCGGAGCGGCAGATCGAGGATTACCGGAACCGCGTTTATTTTTCCCGCATCGGTGCGGTGCAGATCGACAACAAGCCCACCGGCGAAAATCAGACGCACAGTGTCGACCCGATGGCGATCATAGAGAAACGGGGCGAGCAGATAGATGTGCTCGTGGCGAATCAGGCGTTTGCATCCTACATCCGTGAGAACGGGTTCCGCGATGTGGAGACTTTTGCGACGCAGCTGAATGAGGCCTCCGGCGCTTTTCAGGAGAGGCTCAGGGACTTTCTCAGCATGGTGGCTGAGGGAAAGAAGGATGCGCGGCTCACGATTTGGCAGGCGGGACGGCTCGTCGATCTGTGGGGCCGGCTGCTGGCGCGGGATCCGGAGAATCATTCCATGGCCGTGATCCTGCACACGTCGGTGATCGTGGAGGCGGAGAAGAACCGCGGCCAGGATCTCCGCAATGTGCTGCGTGTTATTTACGCGGTTTATGACCGGATGGATCTGATCAGCCGCACGGAGCATCTGGTGGAGCGGTCATTCCTGAATTCACCGGACTACAGCACGATGACCGAGGGACGGGATTACGATACGGCGGTCAGACTTTTTGCAAAGGAAATTATCCGGCGTCGGGATCAGAAGCGTTTCATGGATTTTATGGATGACGCGACGATTGATGAGCGGCTGCAGTCGGAGAACAGACTTATGCTGGAGTCTGTTTTTGAGGTGAAGAGCCGCGACGGCGGATATGTGCAGAAGGCGTTTCTCATCATTCCCATGGCCAGACGCGGCCAGAAGGCGATGCTGATCGCCATGCGGGAAGTTGTGCAGACGGAGGCGGCATGTACCAGGTAACCTATACAGTGGAAAACAGGGCACAGGTCCTGAAAACAGCGGCAATCGTGCGGGGGCTTGTCCAGTACAGGGAGAGACGTTCCGGCTTTGTCCTCGTGAGCACGTCAGGTATCTCCGCGTCTGTGTACGGGAAGGTGCACAGTCTGCTCTGTGAGGAGCTGCCGGGACTCCTGGTGGCTGCCGTGTCGCAGTACGGCAGCATAGAACTGGGCGCGCCGGGAGAGGTGCGCCTCTCTTTCTGCTTTTTTGAGAAATCCGATGTAACCGTGCTGGAATATGATCTGAACGGATCGGATGACCGCGCTGCCCTGCAGTCAATGAAGGAAAAGCTGGCGGAGATCACGGATCTGAAGTGTGTGATCCTTCTGATGAGCGGCCAGTATCTCCCCGTTTCCCGTTATGTGAAGCAGATTAACGATTCTCTCCGCAATATTCCGGTGGCCGGCGGCATTGCCGGTATGCGGGAGGACGATGAGCATAATCACAGTCCGTTTGTCTTCGCTGAGCGTTTGCACAGGTCGGGCGCCGTGATCATCGGCATCTCGGGCAGAGAGCTGAATGTGGAGGAGGAGTACTGCCTCGGCTTCCAGCCGCTCGGCAAGGAGATGCCCGTGCAGAACAGGAAGACGCAGAAGACAGGTATGGCCGGCGACTGCGATATCCAGACGATCGACGGACGCCCGGCGGTCGATGCCTATATCCGCTATCTGAAGGCATATCCCAATGCGGATTTTTACACGAATATTCAGGGCTTTCCTCTCGTTCTGGAGCGCGACGGCATGCTGATCGCCAGAACGCCGCTTCGCACGATGCCTAACGGGGATCTTCACTTTGTCGGCGATATCCGTCCGGGTGACAGGGTGAAGTTCGGGTATTCGACGGTCGATGGTCTGCTGCAGAAGTCCTGGGAGACGGTGCAGCGGGTGCAGACGATGGAACCGGAGGCGGGTTTCGTCTTCGAGTGCGGCGACCGCGCCGCCTTCCTCGGAAAAAGGTACAGGAGAGAGATCCATATCTGTCAGGATATTATGCAGGATGTCCAGTACATGTCTCTGATGGCCGGGTTCTGCTGCCGAGGCAGAAAAAAGGGCGGCGTCGTGAATTCCGCGATGGTCATGCTTGTCCTTCGCGAGGGCGGCACGGGTGTGAGGGAACAGCGGCCTGCATACCTGTCGGAAAAGGAACTGGAGAACCGCGGGACGGCGATGCCGATGGAGGTCCGGCTGTCGAATTTTCTGGAAGCCATTACGGCTGATCTTGAGGAATCAAACAGGAATTATCTGCAGATGGCGGAGCGGGCGGAGGCTGCGAACCGTGCGAAATCCGGTTTCCTCTCGAATATGTCGCATGAGATCCGGACTCCGATCAATGCGATTCTCGGCATGGATGAGATGATCCTGCGTGAGTCCACGGAAGAAAATGTGATCCAGTACGCCGAGAATCTCCGCGGGGCGGGCGCCAGTCTGCTCGGACTCGTCAATGATATCCTTGATTTTTCCAAGATCGAAGCGGGCAAAATGGAGATCATCCCTGTCGAGTATGATCCGGCTTCCGTTCTGAATGATCTGGTGAATATGATCCGGCAGCGGGCGGCCGACAAGGGGCTGCAGCTGATCGTACGGGCGGGCAGTGATCTGCCGCGCCTGATGGTCGGCGATGAGATCCGCATCAAGCAGATCGTGACGAATATCCTGACCAATGCCGTAAAGTACACGGAGACGGGTTCGGTCACGCTCTCCGTGAGCGCAGAGAAGATGGACGAACGTCATGTGAAGCTGCACATCAGTGTGAAAGATACCGGCATCGGCATCCGGGAAGCAGATATGAAAAAGCTCTTCGCCCCGTTTGAGCGGATCGATGAGAAGCGGAACCGGACGATAGAGGGCACCGGCCTCGGTATGAGTATCACACGCCAGCTGCTCGCCCTTATGGGGACGAAGCTGGAAGTGGAGAGTGTGTACGGTCAGGGCTCGGAGTTCCTGTTTGACCTGAAACAGAAGGTGGTGGACTGGATGCCTGTCGGCAATCTGGAGGAGGCTTTCCGGCAGGCGCAGAGGCATGTTAAGAAATACCATGAGAAGTTCATCGCGCCTGAGGCGGAAATCCTGGTTACGGATGACACGGCGATGAATCTGACCGTCATCAGGAACCTGCTGAAACGCACGAAGGTACGGATCGATACGGCGGCGTCCGGACAGGAGACGCTGAATATGACGAGGGAGAAGCGATACGACATGATCTTCCTCGATCACCGGATGCCCGGCATGGACGGCATCGAGACACTGAAAGCCATGCGGGAAGACGGCGAAAACAAAAATGCCGGCGTGCCTGTCATCGCGCTGACCGCGAATGCGATCTCGGGGGCGCGCGACGAGTATATGCAGGCCGGTTTCCAGGACTATCTGTCCAAACCGGTGAATGGCGACCGGCTGGAGGACTGCATGCTGAAGTTTCTCCCGCAGGAGAAGGTCCTCAGGTACAGCGAAGATATGTCGTCGGAGGACCGTGCGAAATTTGAGGCGGCTGATGCCGACAGCGCGCGTCAGACGCGTCAGCAGATGAATGCGGGCGCCGCTTCGGGCAGCGGCAGCGCCGGTGCCGGGGATGCGGAAGCATCCGGCGGAACGGCCGGCGCATCCGGCGGTTCCGTGATTCCCGCCTGGCTCCGCCAGTCGATGTACATCCATGTGGAATCCGGTGTCAAATACTGCGGTTCAGAAGAAGATTACATGGCAGCACTGAAGAGCTATGTGGAATCGGCAGATGATAATTACGGAGAGATCGCGGCATATTTTTACAGGGAAGACTGGAAAAATTATACGATCAGGGTGCATGCGCTGAAGAGTTCGTCGCGGCTGATCGGCGCCTCTGAGCTCGGCGAACTGGCTGCGACGCTGGAGCACGCCGGCGACACCGGCGACCTGGAGACCATACAGGCCCGCACACCGGAACTGCTGCAGGCGTATGCGGCGCTGCTGGACTTCCTCTTCCCGCTGGTGAAGGATGAGGTGGAGGAGAAACTGAACGGAGAGACAGCGCCGGCAGAAGAGGATGGCCGGCCGCTGATCAGCGAAGATGAGCTGGCGGATGCCATGGCCGTCATGTCTGACTGCGCCTCCGTTTTTGATGCGGACGGACTGGGAGATGTCATCGACGAACTGGATAACTGGCGTCTTCCCGCAGAAGCCGCCGGGAAGGTCTGCACCATCCGGGAGGCACTGAAAAAACCCGACTGGGATACAATTCTGAAAGAATTACAGGCGTAACACTTAAGATTCAGAGGTGTTCCGACGATAAAGTTATATGGCGGCGGTATATATACAGCGAATGGGTTAACGTAACTGCCGTGAAGGAAAGAGGAAAGAATGAAGAAGAAGGTTATGCTGATCAGCGCCGGCAGCTTTGCAGCGCGTCCGCTGATCCGCCAGCTGCAGAATGAGCGTCTGGAGGCCGTCGTTGTGCATCCCGTTGAGGAAGAGATCCGGGCGCATGCCGATGAGGTCACCATCATCATATATCTGATGGATCAGGAAGTGTTCCAGGAAGAAGCGCTGTTCAGCTGTCTCCGCAGCATTCTGTGGGGCGGCGGCAGATATCTGTGTCTGTTCGGCGACGAGGGGGCGATCAGGATCGGTGAGAGTCGTCTGCCCTCCCATATGGTTTCCTTTACCCAGTCGAGACCGTATGACGTCAGTGATATGCTCGATGAGATCCTGCCTAAAATCGCGCGCGATGAACACGTGCCGGTCAAGTCGCTGCTGAAACGGAAGAAAAGCATTCTCCTCGTGGATGACGACACGACCTTTCTGCGCATGATGCAGGCATGGCTTGGTCCTTTCTATCGTGTCACGGCTGTGACGGACGGCGCGCAGGCGCTTTCCTACCTGATGAAGAGAAAAGTAGATCTGGTGCTGCTGGATTACGAGATGCCCGGCATGTCCGGCCCGGATACGCTGCAGCAGATCCGCGGGAGCAAGGATCACAGGAATCTGCCGGTTATTTTTCTCACGGGAAAGGATGACCGGGAGAGTATCATGAAGGTACTGGAATATCATCCGACCGGCTACCTTCTCAAGTCAAACGGCCGTGATATCGTGCTGAAAAAATTGCTGGAGTTTTTTGGCGAAGCGTAGTCTGACGGTTGGCTGACGCAGACAGAACACATTGTTAATTATCATCCGGAAAGAGGGAGAAAGAATGAAGACAGGAGAACAGCGGACAGAAAAATCCCGGAAAGCCGGGAATCGCAATGGATCTCTGAGCAATATGGATCTGAGCAAACGGCTGTCGATTATCATCGGTATTCTGATCCTGCTGAGTTATACAGCGGTCATTATCCTGATCGAGATCGGGAGCAGCCATATCATCAGAAGCGATATTGATGCGGAACTGTTCTATCTGACCGAGAGCAAGGCCAATAAGATCGAGGGTGTCATAAGTATCGCCGATGAGGCGGACCAGACGATCGCGAATGCGATGAATGCCATGTACAGCCAGCCGGATGAGACCGGCCAGGGCATCGATCTGACCTTCGGCACGGAGGGCACGAATTCCAGTGAGGACGGCGGCGCCAAGGGCACATTCCTGAGCCGCCTGACGGGAGAGGAGATTCCGGGAAGCCGCTTCAACGCCGAGAGCATTGTGATCAATACGATCCTGCAGGTAGTCGGCAACAATGAAAATATCGCGGGAGCCGGCGTTCTGATGGAGCCGGGTGCTTTTTCCTCCTCTGCGGAGGTATGGGCACCGTATATGAATAAGGAAGATGTGGAGAACAATTCCGTTGAAAATCTGTCCTATGACAGTTATGAGAAGGAAGACTACTATGCGCCGGCGAAGGAATCTCTGACGTCGGGCTCTACGGATTCCTATGTAGAAGACGGCGTAAACATGGTGTCCGTCTATTACCCGATCGTCTATGATAATGAATTCAAGGGCGTTGTGATCATTGATATTGAGGCGGATGCTTTTTCTGTTGTCAACGCGGGCGACAGCGATTTTTCATCTCTGTCGGTGGCTGTGTTCAATGGCAACGGAAGTGTACTCTACAGCTCTGACAGCGACGAGATCGGGAGCAGTTATCAGGATACGGTGCAGAACGGCTACGATGAGATCGCTGCCGGTATGGCAGGGGGAACGAAATTCAGCGCAACCGATGAGAAAACGGAAAAGGTTGAGCGGTATTTTGTTCCGGTGACGGCGGCCGGACAGCAGTGGTGGGTTCAGTCTGAGGTTTCCATCAATGAGGCCAGGGCGCAGATCTTCAGTCTCATCAGAAATCTCACCATCCTCGGTATCGCAGCGGGATTCTCTCTTATCTTCTTCATGATCTACCGCCTGCGGAAGGCACTGAAACCGCTCGGTGAGATGGAAAATACGGCAGAAGCTATTGCAAAGGGCGATTTCAACGTATCGTTCAATTATCAGAAAAGGGATGAGATCGGACGTCTGTCCGACGCTCTGAAGGGCTTTATCGACCGCCTGCAGAAGATCATCGGGGACCTCGGTGACAAACTGGGCGACATGGCGGACGGCAATTTTGTCCTGGACGATCAGAATAAAGAGTATTATATCGGGGCATATGCTCCCATGCGCGCTTCCGTGGAAAAAATATCCGACGGCCTTTCCCGGACGCTGACGGAGATCCGGGATGCCGCACAGCAGGTTGCCAGCGGAAGTGAGCAGGTTTCCTCCGGTGCGCAGGCACTGGCGCAGGGTTCAGCCGAGCAGGCTTCTTCTATTCAGGATCTCTCACAGTCCATGGCAAATATCTCGCAGAAGATTTCCGAGACGACGAAGATCACCGGAGAGGCTGCGGAGATCAGCCGTACATCCAATGATGCTGTACGCGAATCGAATGAGAAGATGAATGAGATGTCCGCCTCCATGAAGGAGATCACGGATAAGGCCGGAGAGATCAGCAAGATCATCAAGACAATCGACGACATTGCTTTTCAGACGAATATCCTGGCGCTGAACGCGGCGATCGAAGCCGCGAGGGCCGGTTCTGCGGGCAAGGGCTTTGCAGTCGTTGCTGATGAAGTGGGCAATCTGGCCAAGAAATCGCAGCAGGCTGCGCAGAACACGGCGAAACTGATCGAAGACACGATCGCTGCTGTGGACAGAGGTGCCAGCATCACAAACGAGACCGAGGCTTCGCTGCAGAAGGTTTCAGACAGTTTTAACCGCATTAATGCGCTGGTTGATCAGATTTCAACCGCCTCCGGTGAACAGAATGAAAGTGTGAAGCGGGTGACGGAAGGCATAGATCAGATCTCGGCGGTTGTACAGACGAACTCCGCCACGGCTGAAGAGTCGGCAGCGGCTTCTGAGGAGCTTTCCTCCCAGGCTGAGACGCTCGACCAGCTGGTGGGACAGTTCAAGCTGAAGGATAATGGCGTCGAATGACAGATCTGATGTGCGGTACGGCTGATAACCCAGGATGAATGACTGTGCAGTACGGCTGATCACACAGGATGAATGACTGTGCAGTACGGCTGATCACACAGGATGAATGACTGTGCAGGACGGCTGATAATACGGGACGGGGGAGGATAAATGGTGAAGCGTGTTTTCGGGTTATGGAAAGTATATCTGATCCCCGTGCTGCTGGCGGCTGTCCTTCTGGGCGGCTGCGGATCATCTTCGGGTAAATCGGGCAGGGCGCCGAAAGGGACGAAGGAATACGTCCTCTCAGATTATTTCGGCACGCGTGAGGCCGGCGAAGATTACATCCGGAAGAGTGAGAACAACGGACTGTGTGAAAAGGCTGAACTGGACCGTGACGGCCGTATTCACATCTATGTGACAGAGGATCAGGCGGCTTTCTGGAGAAAAAATTCAAAGGATAGTCTTGATGAGATAGAGGATTCCAGCGGCAAAAGTAATATTTCCTATGATTTCAACAAGAAATACACGAAATTTACGATTACGGCGCCGAAGGGCTGCGACATCAGAAAGCTGGCGACAGTATTCCATCAGGGCGCTTTCGCTGCGGAAATCTATCAGGTATTTAACGGAAAAGAAGACTGGAGTCTCAAGGTTATCCTTGTCAATGAAGATAACGGCAAAACGATCCTGAAGACGACGATGCCGGAAAACATGCCCACCTTTGATGCGGACCTGTGGGATTAATAAGACCCTGAAGGATTAAGACAACGCGATAAAGTCGTCCCGGGATCAGGCGTTCGACAACACGATAAAGTCGCCCCGGGATCAGGTGTTCGCCCGGGAAACTTTCCAGAGCGGTCCACCGGAATTGGTTGAGGTGGTATAGAGCTGGGCTGCGAGAAAATCAGCGCTGTAGCTGTTCTGCGTCCGCTGCATGCTCTTGCAGTCGGCGACGCCGATGCTTCCGTCTTCGTGCAGACTGCAGATCACGATGAAATGGCCGTCCTGCGTGAAGTAGCCCGGCCCGACGAGAGCGACCATGATGCTGCCATCCTTCAGAGCATTCGTAATGGCGTCGGCGGACATGTCGTTCTGCATGGATTCTACGGTGAGACCGCCGAAATGCGCGATCCCGTCGGGAATGAGCGCATTATAGGATCCGCTTCCCTGGGCGAAGTCGCCGTTTTCAATTCCCCATTCGGCAGCCATGACGGGTGTGATCTTGTCTGCATTGCCGCTGAAAGAATTGGCGATCATGGCGACGGTTGTCGGGCCGCAGCCGTATTCACTGAGGGGATCCGTTCCGCCCCAGAGATAGTCCGCCCACTCGGGATCATCCTGGCTGTAGTACAGCATCGGTCCCATGGTCGTATCGAGCATGATGTTGGAATCGCCGGTGTCAGCCGGCCCGGTCTCGCCCTCGTCACTCACGGGCGCGTCAGATGCTTTCTCTGATGAGGAAGAAGCCGTTTCACCGGATACAGAGGATGCCGCAGCAGCGGCGGAAGACGAAGACACAGCGGTATCCCCGCTGTTTTTTTCTGGCTCAGAGGAAACTGCCCCGGAGCTGGAAGCGACAGCTCTCCCGGATGATGTGCTGAGAGTTTCGGAGCCGGAAGCAACAGTTTCTCCGGATGATGTCCTGGTGCTGCCGGATACGGAAGTGCCGGAAGCACTGATGACGGATGATGAACTCACAGAAGCAACGGCTTCAGCCGGTCCGCCGGCTGAAGATGCGGCAGGTGCCGCTTTCCCCGACAGAATATCCCGGATACCGTGATATGTCGGCAGACCCATGATCAACATGGCAACGACGAAGGTGATCAGCATCAGCAGCTGTGACCTCCGGGCTGTTTTTTCCAGCCGTGCATTCTGTTCCGCAAGTCTTGAGTGCCGGTCAGGGACGTAGCGCCCCTTCTCATGAATGTCTTTCTGTGAAACGCGTTTTGATATGTAGTCTTTTTTCTTGTCCATGTCTGTCCTGCAGCCTGTCAGATATCAGGCAGGACCCGTTCGTCCGAGCCCCTTGTAGATGAGAAGCGGGATCATGTCGAGATTTGCCTGATCCGTCACAGCACCGAGCCGGTATGCTTCCTTGGGCATGCCGTAGACGACACAGGATTTCTCATCCTGTCCGATGGTATACGCACCCTTGTCGCGCATGTGCTTCAGCCCTCTGGCGCCGTCTGCTCCCATACCGGTGAGAATAACGCCGATGGCATGGTCTCCGGCGGCCGCGGCTACGGAATCAAAGAGCACGTCGACCGAGGGAGCGTGTCCGTTGACCTTCTCACCTTCTGTGACAGAGACACTGTAAGTATTTCCAATCTTCACAAGGTGCATCTGAAGTCCGCCCGGAGCGATCAGCATCAGGCCCGGGTGCAGCATATCTCCGTGTTTTGCTTCGCGCACTTCCATGGCACAGATGCCGTTCAGGCGCTGCGCGTACATCTCCGTAAACTTCGGCGGCATATGCTGTGTGATCACGACACCGGGCATATCAGCCGGAAAATTTCTGACAACCTTAAGAATGGCTTCCGTGCCTCCGGTGGATGCGCCGATGGCTATTACATCTCTTCTGATCAAGGGTTTCACATACTTTCATTTTTTCTGTAGATCGCCGGTTGCACATAACTGTAGGGACAGGAACCGGTCCCTAGTCCCTCGGAGTGGCCGATGAACAGGTATCCGCCCGGCCTCGTCGCCTGATAGAAGCGGTTGATCAGACCGTCCTTTGTCTCCGCGTCAAAATAGATCATGACGTTCCGGCAGAAGATCAGATCAAACTTCCGTTTCCAGCGGATGGGAGACATCAGGTTAAATGGCTGAAAAATTACATTTTCACGGATGTCTCTGCTGACAGTATACGCTCCATCGGGACGTTTGACAAAATATTTCTGCCGCCATCCGGACGGCAGGGATTCCAGCGTATCGGCGCTGTAGGACGGGTTCATAGCCTGCGCCATGACGTCCTGCGAGATATCCGTTGCAAGGATGCGGGTGTCCCAGAGATGAGCGCGTGTTCCGAAGTACTCCTTCAGACACATGGAAATCGAGTACGGCTCTTCACCTGAAGAGCAGCCGGCACTCCAGATGGCGAGTGTGTGGTCCTGGTGATGGTTTTTCTCCATCCATGGAAGAACCGTATCCATCATGAAATCAAAGTGTGCCTGTTCGCGCATGAAATACGTGTAATTGGTCGTCAGCCTGACGAGCATCGCGTTGATCAGATCCGGCCGGCGGCCGGATACGATATCATCTATGTAGCTGTGAAAATCACGATAGCCCTGTTCCGGCAGAACATTCTCCAGGCGGCTGATGATCAGCTGCTTTTTCTTGTGCAGATCAATGCCGTAATTGCTGTGCACATAGGTATAGAGGCGGACAAAATCCTCCTCCGACAGATAGGCGGGCATAAGCTTATCCTCCGCGTCGGTTCAGAATGATCAGAGAGAAAGCTGAGCCCGTCACCGGCTGCCGGTCAGCCCCTGCGAAAGAAAAAATTACCGGCTGCGGCGTGTGTGTCAGGTTCAGCTTTTACAGTAAGCGGGATGAGGCAATACCCCATCCCACATGGTTACACATTGATCAGCGCATCACAATCAAAGGACATGGCGACTGTCTCGTTTTCATCATCCAGTTTCAGCATGCCGTTTGCCAGCTTCTGCCGGTTCTTCAGCGGAAGGGGCTGGATCGCGTTGATATCGATATCCAGAACGCTCCGCACATTGTCCACGACGATGCCGATCGGAACGGAATCAATATTCAGGACAATGATACAGGTGCGGTTGGTATATTCTGTCGGCTCCTTGTCCATCAGCAGCCGGATATCGACCACCGGGAGAATGGAACCGCGCAGATTGATAATGCCCTTTACATAGTTCGGAACGACAGGCACGGGCGTGATATTGTGATCATTGATGATCTCAGTGATGTACTCTGTGCTGATGAACATCACGATACCGCCGGACTCGAAGACCAGGCACCTCTTGAGGTCCCGGGTGTCTTCTTCCAGATCCAGTGCCTGCGCATCCGTGAGGACGTTCGACAGAGATTCATTTTTGATATCTGTTGCTGCTGCTTCTGCCATTTATTTATCCTCCTCACGCGTTCTCAACGGCGGCTGCATAGATGCCTGCGACGTCGAGAATGATGCAGATATTGCCGTCGCCCAGAATCGAGCATCCGCTGATGCCCACGTTCTTCAGGTCAAAGTTGTTGAAATAGGTTGGCAGCGGTTTAACGACAACCTGCTGCTCGCCGAGGAGATCATCAGCGTAGAGGACGCAGGACTTGTCACCGGCCTCCACCCAGATCATGATGCCTTCCTTCATATCATCGTCATAAGTGCCCTTAATGTTGTAGAACCTGCTCAGGCGGATGATCGGATAGAATGTACCCATCCGCTCGATGATCTCATTGCCCTTTTCATCCTGAATGATCTCTTCAACCTTCTCGATCTTGAAGGACTGTGTGATGTTGGAGATCGGGATGGTAAAAATAGAATCGCCGACGGTTACTTTCATGCCGTCCACGATAGCCATCGTGAGCGGGATCTTCAGCGTGATGGTCGTGCCCTTGCCCAGTTCACTGTCGATGCGTACCGCTCCGCCGACGGATTCAACATTTTTCTTCACGACATCCATGCCGACACCCCGGCCGGAATACTCGGTGACTTCTTTGTTTGTTGAGAAGCCGGGGAGCAGAATCAGGTTCAGCGCCTCGCGTGTGCTGTAGGCTGAGCGCGGCTTGGTGAGGAGACCCTTCTGTTCTGCCTTGTCGAGCAGCTTCTGGGGATCCATGCCGTAGCCGTCGTCCGAAACGGAGATGACGACTTCACTGCTCGTATGCGTCGCGGAGAGGATGATCTCACCCTGCGGATCCTTGCCCGCGGCAATACGCTCTTCCTTTGTCGCCTCGATGCCATGGTCCATGCTGTTGCGGACGATGTGCATGATCGGGTCCTGAATGCTGTCGACAATGCTCTTGTCAACCTCGGTGTTCTCACCGACCAGCGTCAGACGCACGTCCTTGCCGAGCTTCTGCTTCATATCGCGGACGATGCGGTTCATCTTCTGGAAGACGCCGGAGATCGGGACCATCCGGAGACTCATGGATATATCCTGCAGATCATTCGTCAGCTTGCGGAGCTGACGGGCGGATTTATTAAAATTATCGTAGTCTTCCTGATTCAGCTGTTTCAGAATCGGGGAAGAAGTAACCATGGATTCTGTGATGACGATCTCACCGACCAGATCCATCAGGGCGTCGAGCTTCTGCAGATTGACACTGATCAGGCTCTGCTTGATCGGCGCACCCTTTTTGGGCGTTCCCGCGGATTTCGCTGCCTCAGCTCCGGAAGAACTGCGGGAAGACGGGGACGTATCGGCCTTTTTGGATGCTGCCGGCGCTGCTGTCTCTTTGCCGGCTGCCGGTGCTGCAGCTTCTGCCGGCGCGGACGGACTCTGTGCCGCTGACGCAGACGGTGCCTCTACCTCCTCAAAGGAACGGATGTGGTTCTGTGACGGAAGGACACCGAGGGCATTCTTGCAGGAAGCCTCGTCATCGAAGGCGAGATAGAAACCGTTGTCGATAATGGACTGTGCAGTGGAAGAATTTGTCTCCATATCCGCCGGATAGTAGCGGAAACTGATGTCGCAGTCCTTCAGCGCATTGACGATCATAAAGGCGCGCAGGTTCTCCATGCCGACGCCTTCTTCCAGATAGATGTGGATGAAGGATCTGGCCTTCGGATCATCGGGTATACCGGCGAGCTGCGCATTGATGGCCTGAACGGAGGCGCCGCCTGCTGCATCCGTACCGGACGGAGCTGCGCCTGAGGTCTGGCTTCCGGAAGCGGCTGCCTGATTTCCGGCAGGTGCGGACTTTCCGGCTGCCGCTGCTTCTGCTGCGGCTTCGTCTCTGCTGATCCTGGCGAGAAAATCCGAGACAACCTTGCAGAACTCGTCGGTGTTGTCGGAGAGCTGTTCTCCGGCTTCCACCTTGGAAACCTCACCTCTCAGGTAATCTTCGGATTTGAACATCAGGTTGAACAGATCCTTCTTGTCTTCCGCATCCAGATTCTCGATACCCTTGTCGCGGATGAAGAAGAACAGGTCCTCAACCTTGTGAGCGGCGACAGAGATCGAATTAAACTCCATCATGGCCGATGAGCCCTTGATGGTGTGCATGATACGGAAGATCTCATTGACATCGTCTGTCGAGAAATCTCCGACCTTCTCGTCAGCCACGAGCATCTCATCGAGCTTGTCAAGCAGATCGTTGGTTTCGAAAAGGTATGTCTCCAGCATACTTTCCATTGTACTGTCCATTTGCTGCTTCCCCTTTGTCTTATTGTCAGGAAATCTTTGTGGCGGAATCCAGACGCTTCAGCTGGTTGGAAGCTGCCTGTACCATCATCTGGTATTCATAGGTAGTTTCTGCCAGATCGACCTGTTCCTGATCCATATCCACGCTGTTGTCATCCATACGCGTGGATTCGGCCGTCGTTGTGTGAAGTGAAGCTGTCGTATGATCGATCGCGTCGCCGATCGACTGCCGCCTGTTCCCGCCGGTGGCTCTTCCCGTTGCGTTCGATGTTCTGATCCGTCTTGCAAGTTCGTCCTCAAACGTGAGGTACTGCGCCTTGTAATTCGGCGTATCCACATTGGCGATATTGTTCTGTGTGACTTTCTGGCGCTGCCACAGAAGATCAAGTGTTTTCTCCGTGAGACCTACGTCGTTGCCAAACAGATTTGTGGAATCACTCATGCGTTCGTTCACCTCTCTTTTAAATGCCATGCTTTTTTTCGGCTGGCAATTATATTATCGACCTTTGAGCCGATTATATAATATGAAAAATACATTCCGGTCTGCCGCACACCGCCCGGACTGCAGGCTGGCACAGGGGTTGCAGCAACTATATACTGATTGATTATAGTGGTTTTGTGCGGCGTGTGCAATTACGGAAAGAAAACTGGAAGGAACTGGGGTGAGACAATGAGTACAGTTAAGGCATCGGACAGCGCGGCTGCGCCGTCGGAAAAGAAGAAGGCAGGCAGACGGTTTGCAATTAAAACCAGAAGCATCAGCACAAGAATCATCATCTCCATCGGCATTGTGATGCTGATTGCACTGGCAACCGCATGCACGATCATGAACCTTCAGACGAAGGTCACGCTCGATGACCGGACGAATGAGGAAATGAATATCGTTTCCCAGAAGAACGTCGCGACGCTGGAGGGACTGCTGGATGTAAACGACAGCTATGCGAGCACGATCACCGCCGCAGCAACGGATATGTTCAAGCAGGCGGATGATATGAACGCCGGAGATTCTGCAATCGGCGTTCTGGATGCCACGGCAGATGCCAAGGCACCGCAGGGTATGATCAGCCGTATCACCGGCAGCGAGATTTCAGCCAGCCGCTACGACGCGGAGAACGTGATCATCCGAAATCTGCTTGCCATTGTGGGAAGCAACGATATGATCAACGGCGCAGGCGTTTATTTTGAAGACGGGGCTTTTTCTTCGTCGGTATCAGGATACTTCCCTTATGCTGACAGAGATTCCTACAGCCAGAACGCTGTTTACAACCAGTCAGCAGATACGCTGGATACGGATCTCTACGCGAAGATCAGCGACACGAAGGCTGTGGAGTATTCCAATCCTTCGGAAGAAGATGCGAACGGCAAGAGAAGCGTTTCCGCATATTATCCGCTGATCAACGGCGACAAGGTTGTCGGCGCTGTCGTTATCAACATGGATCTGGATGTATTCAGTGCCATCGCGACGACGGTTGATGCTTTCCCGTCCTTATATGTAAATATCGTCAATGCTGATCAGTACATTCTCTACAGCACACATACGAAAGTAATCGGCAAGCTGTATGCCGACACCGTATCCGAGGACGCTTTCAAGAATATCAGCGCACAGGGGGAATCCGGCGAGCCTTTCAATATTGTGACGAGTTCAAGCTCAGGCACAGTGCGCCGTTATTATGAACCGCTGAAAGTCGGAGACGATACCTGGTGGGTACAGACGGCGGTAACACTGAAGGAGCTGAATGCAGCCAGAACGAGACAGGTCTGGATCAATATCATCGTGCTGGCGATCGCTTTCCTTCTTCTGATTTTCATTCTCCGCAGGCAGGTGACCAAGTCGTTGAAACCGCTGGGTGGCATCGCGGAAGTGGCCGACGGACTTGCGAACGGCTCTCTCGAAGTGAGTGTCAATTACAATAAGGATGATGAGATCGGTAAGCTGGCGAGGAGCATGAGCCAGATGGTCGACCGGCTGAAGGCCATCATCAAAGATCTTGATTATACGCTCAGCCAGATTGCGGACGGCAACTTTGCCGTTGAGTCGGGTGCGGCGGATGCCTATGTAGGCGGTTATGCCCAGATGCGTGATTCACTCACGATGATCTGCGACAGCCTGAATGAAACGATGGCGGAGATCAAGTCTTCGTCTGAGCAGGTGGCTACAGGTGCTGAACAGGTTTCCTCCGGTGCACAGTCACTGGCACAGGGATCTACGGAGCAGGCTTCTTCCGTACAGAATCTGACAGATACCATGAACCGCATGACCGCGCAGATCAAGGAGACCGCAACCAAGGCGGAATCCGCATCTTCGCTTTCCGGATCCGCGAACAAGGCGATTGCGCTTTCGAATGAGAAGATGACCGAGCTCAGCAAGGCCATGACAGATATTACAGGCAAGGCAGATGAGATCAGCAAGATCATCCGTACCATTGATGATATTGCTTTCCAGACCAATATTCTTTCACTGAACGCCGCTATTGAGGCGGCCAGAGCCGGCACGGCCGGCAAGGGATTCGCCGTTGTGGCGGACGAGGTGGGCAACCTCGCCAAGAAGTCCCAGGAGGCGGCACAGTCTACAGCTCTGCTGATCGAGGATACCGTGAGCGCAGTCGCAAGAGGCGGCAAACTCACAGAGGAGACAGCGGATGCTCTGCAGGCAGTATCGTCACAGACACAGCAGATCATCGGACTGATCAATCAGATTTCCGAAGCTTCCGATGAGGAGTCCAAGGGCGTAGAACGTGCGACCGAGGGACTCGGACAGATTTCCGCAGTTGTGCAGACAAACTCTGCTACGGCTGAGGAGAGCGCAGCAGCTTCAGAGGAACTGTCAGGTCAGGCTGAGATAATGAATACGATGATCGGAAAATTCCGTCTTCGCAAGGAAACCGGAACAAGGGCATCCGGGAGGAAAACAGTAACCTGTCACGGAGGGCCTTCCGCGGCAGGCACGGATGCAGATGTAAAGGCAGAGGATGGAGCCGGAGATCCGGCGTCAGATATTCCCGCTGATACCGGAAATGAAGTACCGGATTATGGAAACAAAGGAGGGGTGGATAAGAACTTTACCTACGACCACAACGATAAATACTGAAGATCATGTTCAGCGCCGGAGGTTCGGGTTCTGAGTATTTCCACAGCGGCAGGGCCGGTCAGTTCAGAGTACCGGCCTGCAACAGGTGAATCAGTGGAAATCCGGCTTTACAGACGGTGAATGCAGAGGTATTATTAAAAACGGCAGTTTCGGATATTTTTCCGGATTGTTGTGGAAAGGGAAAACGTTAGGCCCGCATCAGGGGAAAGAGAGGCGGACGGTTTTTCCGACGGGAGCCAGGGAAGGCGCCCGGTAGCAGTAACAAGCAGTGACCAGGAGGACAAGGATATGTCGTTAGGGGTTGCCGGTTACCTGGCTGGAAATGATTATTCCACCAGTGTAAAAAAGGTTAAAGATGCCAGGCTGGAAAGTAAGGCAGAGAAGACCGGTAAGTCTGAAAACTTTTCCAAATTGCTCAGTCAGGCGGCATCGAACAAAGATACGTATGTAAGCACAAGGAATTATGTGGATTCATCCGACCGATCGGATGCTGACGGAGGCCGGGGAGCAAAGTCCGGATATTATCAGGGCTCCGGGCGCCATCTCCTCAGCCAGGACATTACAGACGCAGCCAGCGTTAATGAAGAGGCACAGTCCAATGTCACCGGGATGAGCGCGGAAGAGCGTACCAGTCTGGTGCAGCAGCTGGAAGCTGATCAGGAATCCAGAAAGATGCAGTTCCTCAGCATGGTTACGAAATCACTTGGCCATCAGGCCAGTGAGTTCGAGAATGCAAATGCGATGCCTTCGGTAGATTCGAACGGCGTGTGGCATTTTCTCGCAAGCGGCAACTATACCGTCGATCTTCAGACGAAGAACGATGCGCAGGAAGCTGTGAGTGAGGACGGCTATTACGGCGTGGCCAGGACTTCGCAGAGACTTTTTGATTTTGCCTCCTCCCTTGCAGGAGACGACACGGAGCTGATGCACACGCTGCAGTCGGCCATTAAGAAGGGATTTTCAGACGCAGAGGATGCGTGGGGCAGTAAGCTGCCGGAGATCTCCAGTCAGACAATGGATGCGACGAACAAGCTGTTTGAAAATTATTTCAGTTCCCGAAATGACGCGACTGTACAGGCAGGATGACGAGGACATTGATTTATGAGTGAAGACACAGTCAGGAAACACTGTATTCGCTCACTGATCGGTAAGATAGCGGCGGTCGCCCTGACCGCCGTTTTTCTTTACGGAACACCGGGATCCACAGCGGCATCGCAGATCCTGACATCAGTGAGTATTGTCCGGGCGGATGAGGCAGATACAACGAATCCGGCGGGTTCAACCAGTTCTGCTGGTTCTACCGGCGCAGCCGGTTCCACGGATTCGTCATCTTATTCATCGCCTGTGTATGATTACTATATTAAAGTACAGTCGCCGGACGGTACCGGTGTTGTGCTGCGGAAGCAGCCGAACACGAATTCTCAGGCACTGCTGACAGAGAATATACCGGACGGCACAGTTCTGCATATCACAGGACAGGCAGATGACGGAAACGGCGGTCTCTGGGGCTTTACGAATTATTCGGATGTAGCCGAGGGATACGTACTTTTGCAGCAGACCGTGACCGTAGAGAAGGATTCACTGCTGGTCAAAGAAGATCCCAATGCGGCGGCAGATGCTTCCGTAAAGGCGAGAGAACAGCAGCTGGAGCAGTATTTCCAGACCGTTGATGAGAACGGAAATGCCGTAGACGGTTCCATTCTGGGTACCAATGATTCGTCTTCATCATCTTCGGCTTCTTCCTCATCATCATCAGAATCGGTGAAGTCCGGATCTGCTTCAGAGGCAGTGAAAGCATCTTCGGCGGCGGAGTCCGTATCGGCGGTTTCAGCGACGGAATTTCTGAGGGCGTCTTCCGGTTCAGAGTCAGTGCGGTCTTCATCGGGATCGCTGGACAGCGGCACGATTGCCGTGGGTCCTCTGAAACTCCCGAAAATTGCCCTGTTCGGCGGTGTTGGTGCGATCGCAGCTGTTGCGGTTGTGCTGGTGCTTCTGAAGAAGAAAAAGAAGGGCAGCGGAGATGACGCTGACGGCGACGCGTCCGGTGACAAGACCGGGAACGCGGAGGCATCCGGCAGAGAGAAAGCCAGAAAAGGACTGAAAATGTCCAAATCAAAACCTGTGAAACAGGCCGCAGCGGACAAGATGGGCAAGAAGAAAAAGTAACGGGCAGTAAGAGAAGTTAACAGAGCAGATAAAAAGGGGCTGTCGGATCCGACAGCCCCTTTTGCTGACTTTTTGTTTGTTCCCTGGCTTACGCGCTGGTGTTGATGCTCTGGAAATCGTCGATTTCCGGCGGTACGCTCCAGCCGTGAGCTCTCATGTAGGAGGAAATTCTCTTCATGAGTCCTCCGACAGTTCCACCCATGAAGATCGGATAACCGTCATGACCGTTCGTGGCACCCATGACGATCTCGCTCAGCGTCTTCGGCGGGATGTCCACCGTCTGGCTGGTTTCAGCCTTGCGGATATCCTGCAGAACAGCGAAAAATGATGTCCGGTCATTCGAGATCAGCATACCCTGCGCCTGCAGCGTCAGGTCTGTGCCTTCAGCCATATTTTTGATGCCGGCGAACTGCTGGGCTGTCTCTGTCACATCCGAGACGATCTCGGAAGCGTATGACGGATCTTTGGCTGCCTGATCAGCGACGGACTGTTCGATGAACACGGCCAAATCACGCGTGGATGAGAATGTATTCTCATCGCCGATGAAACGGCTCACGGTTCCGTCTTCCGTGACGAAGAGCGTGGAGTCGAGAGCCTCCGCCTCCTCTGCCGCGGTTTTTCCGTCAGACGCCGCATCCTGATTGATCGTCAGTGCCTCATTGGAAACGCTCTTGGCGACGTTGGTCGCTGCGCTTGCTGCTGACGTCTCTGAATTCTGCGCCATCTTGACCTGGGCACTGTCTGATGTCTGGATCATACTCTGCAGATTGCGGATATATTTAATCCGGTCTTCTGTGTCTGAACCGGTTACTTTGCGGGCGTCGCTGAAGGCACCGCCTACATTATAAATACCTTCTATTGCCATCCCTTTTACCTCCTTTCGGGGAAACGACCAGCCGCTGCGGGCGTGTTCCTTCACTCCTTCTGCAGCAGATACAGGCCGGCTTGGAAGTCATTTCTCATTGATGTCATTGATGTCTGCAAAACTGAGTGTGGCAACGGTATCGCGGATCTCATTGACAATTTTCTCAATTGTCGTGTTGGCTTCAGAACTGCTCTCGGAGAGCTTTTCCACTTCTTCCGCGACGACGGCGAATCCCTTGCCGGCTTCGCCTACACGCGCCGCCTCGATACTGGCGTTGATGGCAACAATCTTCTGACGTTTCTGAAGATTCTGCAGTGTTCCCGTGCAGGAAATGATCTGACGAACCAGCTTATTCGTCTTCTCGATACCATCAGACAGATGGTCAACCTGATGATCAACCTTATATCTGTAGAATTCGGAGGAGATGAAATTGTTCAGAACCTGACCGAGAAGCTTCGCCGAGGCATCGATGGATTCTCTGCTGCGGACATTGACCTTGTGCAGCGCATCGATGTACTCGTCAGGGTCAGCGCCGATCTCCTCGGCAGTTTTGCGGAATTTCTCTTCGTCAGGGTTCTCAGGCATTACCTGACCGCCGATGATGGCGCCGTATTTATGACCGTTGACCGTGAGATCGATGGAAAAATCAATGAGACCTGCATGGCAGAGATAGACACCGCTTCCCGTCGCATCACAGTGCTCGCAGCGGCGGCGGCCTTCTTCAGTTCCACGCGTCTTATTCATGCAGAAATCAGTGAAGTTATACTGTCCGGAAATATATTTGCCGTCCTCGCCGACAGCAACGCAGGCAAGCCCTGTGGCGGTAGCCCAGCTGCTCATGATCGATTCGAACTGTTGCATGTTGCAGAAATCCTGAATTTTCATAATGAACAATGCCTCTCTGTCTCGTGATTTGCCCAGGTAACGAATGTGAGCTGTCCCATCGCACGGATAAGCCGGGTACCGGAACGCCACCTTACTATTTATACTTACGACATTTATCCGCCAATTATAAGAGAAAGCTTATACAGTATGTGGCACGATTTACCGCAGGGGATTTGTTTCATTTGCCGGGTTTACATCATATGTCGGTCATGAACGCCATATGCGTCAGGCGGACCGGGAGGAAGCCTCTGACAGATTGCTTTCCGGCCTTCCGGCAGATGCATTCCGGTGGCGGAAAGACGCTGAATCTGCTATTATGAATTATGTGTAATATGCCGATGAAAAGAACGTGAATAAATATATTATCCGGCAGAGTGACGGAACGCAACCGGATGGCATGCATTTTCCGTGACGCTGCGGCGAGAATGCGAATATGCGCGGGCAGTGAGCCGCATCCGTACACGCGAAGCGTGATACGGTGAGGCGAACGCCGCGTCAGCCCGACGAAGTCGGGCATACTTGTAGCGACGCGAGAGCACGAAGTGCGGAGCGGCGCGTAGACTTATACAGTATGTGGCACGATTTATCGTATGGGGTTTACTGTGACAGGTGTCTACTGAGGGGCAGGAGGACAATTGTGGAGCTGGCAGATAATGAAGTGAGAAGATCACAGGCGGATGTTTCGGCGGCGAAGGCGGAAGACAGTGCGGCAGAAGAGACGGCAGGCGTACCGGTCATGCGGAAACTGCTGGTGACGGAGGACAACCGGATGATCCGGATGATCATTCTGCATGCCCTCGGCAGCCATTACCGCATTACCTGTGTGTCCACGGTGGATGAAACGGTTCAGGAGATCAAAGTCAGACGTCCGGATATGATCATTGCTGATCTGGATATGGAGGAGCTCGACGGCGGATCTTTTCTGGATCACCTGGCGGCGGCAGATGCCTATACGATCCCGGTTGTATTTCTCCTGACGAAGAAATCGACATCGGCGGAGAGCCGCAGCCTGGCGCTGGGATTCCGTGATTACTATATCCGCAAGCCTTTTTCCGAGGAGGATCTGCAGGAGAAGGTCGGCCGCATTCTGAATACAGAGGATACCTGGAAAAATCTGCAGGAGGATGTTCAGAAGAAGCCGGAGATCAGCGGAGAGAAGCGGACGATCGTCGAGAAGAGCATCAGCCGTTTCCTGGCTGATGAGCAGGATGAAGAACAGGACAGTATCCCGGATACGCCGGGAGATCTGGCCGGTATTCAGGCGCGGATACGGGAAGAAGAGAATTCCTTCGGTGCCTGTGAGATGTCTTTCTCGGAGTTCTGCGTGATGTATCATCTGATGCAGAGGCAGCGTGAGAGAAAGGATGTAACGGCACAGATCGTGCTTTTCACGATGTACCCGAAGGGCGGGATGAAGAGAGAGTCAGTCGAGTTTGAAGCGGGTATGGCAGAGTTTTCACAGATCGTGAATCAGAGCCTCCGGCGCTGCGACGTGACGGTTCGCTATTCATCGAGCCAGCTTCTGGCGATGTTCACCGACTGCTATCAGAAGGATGGACGCATGGTGGCGGACAGGATCATGCACACCTGGAAGCTGCAGGATATGCCGTGCGAGGTTGCCTACGAGATACGGACATTCCCGCTCTGATGATACTGTGATTCCGCTGACGCAAAGACGCCGCGATACTGTTTACGCGGCATCCGGATAAATATGATGTGGAGCTGCTGCTGCGTGCGGCAGCTCTTTTCATGAATGACGATATCAGAGTACGCCGAGTCTGCCGGCGGCATCCGCAGGCAGATCCGCGAGACGGCTGCCTGACTGGGAGTACATCCGGAGATCGAAGGTGATGAACGAGAGTGCTGTCACGCCGGCAGAAGGATCTGACGCCAGATAGCGCACGCGGGCGATGCAGTAATCGCCGGCGGCCGTGATGTAGTCCATATTCTGCCAGATATCCGGATGTGCAAGGCAGAGCGCTTCGATCCGGAGGAGACGCACACCGAAGTCGTCATCCCGGTGCTCTTCCTGCATGCCGATTTTCCGGCGTGCCCGCTCCTGCGTGTGTACCCGGTTGGCGCGGAAGGACTCATTTTCCGAGATGATCCGCCAGGTGTTGTCATCGCGCACCTCCAGGATTGCCATAGCCAGTGTGCCGGCATCCGGGAATTCCGGATCGGGCGTATAGAACTGGGGATGGAGGATATCCGTGAGGCTGATGTCAGTGTAATATTTGTGACTCTCAGGGCTCTCCACACGTTTTGCATCGGACAGCCATTCCGTGATCAGCATATCTTCACTGATCGGGCGGGCACAGTAGTAGCCCTGCAGGAGTCCGCAGCCGGAGGAGACGAGGATCTCTTTTTCATAATCGTTTTCGACGCGCTCAGAGAGCACCTGTACGCCAAGACCCTTCAGCATGCTGATCATGGCTTCTATATGCTGTCTGTCATTGGCGTAGCCGGGCAGATTGTCGAGAAAGCGCACATCGAGTTTGACGAGGTCGATCTGAAGCAGCTGCAGACCTGCCAGTGAACTGTATCCCGAACCGAAATCATCCAGCCATACGCGGAAACCGTTGTCCCGGAGTTCACGCATGCGCTGACGGAGAATATCCCCGGAACTTTCAGGCTCTTCCTTTACTTCAAAGCAGAGGTTGTGGTGCGGAACCTGATACCTGTCGGCGATCTCGATGATTTTTCCGATAAAAGCGGGATCGCGCAGATCGTTATAAGCGAGGTTGATGGAACTCGAGACTGCCGGGCAGTGAAGGTCAGCTTCATGGCGGAAGTCGCTGCACACCTGCTCAATGACGTACAGGTCGAGGTCAGTGATAAAAAATGACTTCTCCAGCACGGGGATGAATTCATCCGGCGCGATGAAACCCTTCTCGGGGTCATTCCAGCGGGCGAGCGCTTCCACGTAGGCGAGATGGCCTGTCAGGGAGCGGAGGATCGGCTGATAGACAACGTGGATCCATTTGTTTCTGAGTGCTGTCTGGAAGGTGTCTGAGATATACTTCTTCCGCTTCCGCTCGCGCTCATTCTGCTGTTCAAAATCCTGATATACGGCATTGGCGTCGTACGGACGCCCGTGTACATTTCCCTTGAAACTCTTCTTGATGTCATACAGGCTGACGTCTGCCTGATAGATCATTTTGCGCAGATCACCGATGCTGCTGCAGCTGCCGTATACATAGCCGGCGCTCAGCGTTGTGGCCAGTCCTGAGTCGTTTGCCAGCGACTGGTAGATGTCCATGAAGGTGGTGATTTTTGCGTCAAAGGACTCTTTGTCCGTATCCGTGGTTATCAGAAGAAATTCATCTCCGCCGTAGCGGAAGCAGCTCTCCAGCGGGAATACGCTGCGGAGCGCCTTGCCGACGTTGGCGAGGCAGGTGTCACCGGTGGTATGCCCGTGAATATCGTTCACCGATTTGAAGTTATCCAGGTCGATGAGCATGACGAAGAGTGTGCCCTTCATTGCGGCGAGACTGTCGAAATTTTTGCGGAGCGCCTGCCGGTTCTGAACGCCGGTCAGGGAATCATACATGGCATAGTACTCGGCAGAAAGACGCTCGGAACGGATCCGGATAAAAAGAAGGCCGACGGAAATGGCAATGACAGCGACGAGGAACGGGAGAATAAGATTGAGAAAGACAGAATGACCCGCGATCCATCCGCCGCGCGGAGCTATCCTGATGCGCCATGTCTGATTGAATACCGCAGTCGAACCCTGCGCGGGGTCGGACGGCATCCTGGCGTCGTTATTCGCAAATATGGTCGACCAGCCGTCGTCGGTATGTGCTTCTACAGTGACAGAATATCCGGACCTTTCAATCATATCGAAGCTGTGCGTTTTCAGAACATCCGGGAAAGAGATGAGCAGAACGGCATAGCCGTATAACGCATCGGAATTTCTGAGCGTATCCACGGGGATGTACATGGCGAAAAATTTCTCTCCGTTTACATCCGTGAGATCGCTGAGAACCGGTTCGTCTGTCTGTGCGGCTGTGTTCATCAGATCACTGCCGTTCGTCTGCTCCATGATCTTTCTGAAAGCGGATTCGCTCAGATCGCTGTTGGAATACAGATATTGGATCTGTTCGTCTGCGTATATGGCCATGCTGGAAAGACCGGTCTCCGGCGCAATCAGCGATTCGGCTATATTGTTCAGACTGGTGGGATCGCTGGATTCAGATGCTGAAACCTGCTGAACAATGGATCCGAAGATAGAGCCTGTCCACCAGAAATCTTCCATGGAGGCGTGCAGATCTGAGATGTACATATCCACAGTTTCTGCGGCACTCTCACGTCTGCGTCTGCTGCTGCCGATGAGCGAGGTAAATGATACTGCCGCTGCAACAGACAGAGAGATGATGCAGAGCAGAACGACGGCGGTTTTTCTCCTGTGCGTCATGTGCGCCGGGTGAAGCTGATTCTCCAGAAAATCTTCAGCTGAGCTGCGGCTGCCCACATGACGCACACGGCGGTCTGCCCATGCATCATCGTTTTCTGTATTTTTGTTCTGAGCTTTTCTGCCAGCATGTCGAAACATAGGTCAGCGCCTTTCCGATCGTAGGATGATCGTTTACTGCTCCAGGTAGATTTGCGCCTCGAAGGGCTTCAGCGCGAGATAAATGCCGTCCGCGGGAACCGTCACGGTCTCCGGCGGATTTTCGGTGGTACCGCTGTAGATCACGTTGTCGGAATCGATCAGAAGCTTCAGTGTCTGCGGCCCGCCGACGCTGTAGTGATACGTCTGCGTGAAATCGGAAAAATTCATGATGCACATGATGCTCTCGGATGCCGCGCGGCGGCGGTAGACGTAGATGCACTGTTTCACATCGTCTGCGTCGATCCACTCGAAACCGCTTCGCTCATAATCCCGCTCCCAGAACGCCGGGTGTTCCATGTACAGCGTTGAGAGGTCTGTGATAAAGCGGTGGAACGAATCGTGCAGCGGATACCGCGTCAGGAACCAGTCCTGCTCCTTCTTTTCATCCCACTCGCGGATCTGCCCGATCTCATTGCCCATGAAATTCAGTTTTTTGCCCGGGTGCGTGTACATATAGGTGTAGAGAGCGCGCGCCTGCGGGAATTTTTTCTCATAGTCGCCGGCCATTTTCTGCATGATGGACGCCTTCCCGTGAACGACCTCGTCGTGAGAGAGCGGCAGCAGGTAGTTCTCGTTGTAGAAATACATCATGGAGAACGTGATCCGGTGGTAATCCCGCACGCGGTACGGCGGATCTGTGCGGAAGTAGTTCAGGGTGTCGTTCATCCATCCCATGTCCCACTTGTAGTCGAAGCCGAGGCCGCCGTCCCGGACGGGACGTGTGACACCCGGATAGGAGGATGAATCCTCTGCGATCAGGATGATATTGCCGTCGATCGCCTTCAGCCCTGCATTCATCCCCTTCAGAAAAGCAATGCCGATCTCGTTCACGCCGCGGCCCTCGTTGCCCTGCCAGTAGATCAGGTTTCCGACGGCATCGTAGCGCAGTCCGTCGAAATGGAAGTCGTGCAGCCAGTATTCACCCATGGAAGAGAGAAAACTGCGCACATCGCCCTTCGTGTGGTTGAAGTTGATGGTTCCCCATTCGCTGATGCCGTTGCCGGCCGCGGGATATTCGTAGACAGGTGTTCCGTCGTACAGACGGAGACCGTAGTCGTTCGATGCAAAGTGCACGGTGACGATGTCCAGTATGACGCCGATGCCGTTCTGATGGCATTTGTCGATTAATTCCTTAAGGCCGTCGGGGCTGCCGTAGCGCGAGGTCGCGCTGAAGAAACCGAGGGACTGATATCCCCAGGATTCGTCAGCGGGGAATTCACTGAGCGGCATGATCTCCAGATAGTTGTAATGGTTCTCGAGAAGATAGGGGATCAGTTTCTCCGCGATTTCTTCGTAGGAGTACCACCCGGAGGCGACATCGACGGCCGGCCCGCCCTGCTTTTCAAGGTCGAGAGCTTTGGCGAGCTTCTCCGGATCATCAGAGCGGCGCCATGAGCCCAGGTGAACTTCGTAGATGTTCATCGGCTCGTTTTTTCTGTCGCGGCGCATCCACATCCAGTCGTCGTCGTGGAAGGTGTAGCTGTGACGGTCGTAGATAACAGAGGCTGTGCCCGGGCGCAGCTCGGAGCAGAAGGCGTACGGATCCGCATGATCGAGAAAGCCGCCGTCCTGTCTGTATATTCTGAATTTATACATATCACCGGGTTTTGCGCTGTCAGTGGTGAGTTCCCAGAATTCGCCGTTGGCGACGCGGTGCATGGGCATTTCCTGCCACTGGCTGAAGGTGCCGATGACCGATACATCGATGGCGTGAGGCGCGTATGTGCGGAAGGTCACGCCGTCTTTACCTGTGTTTGCCCCCAGATATTCGTAAGCATCGAATGCATTTCCATCGTAAAAATCCTGAATATCCATAAAAACCCCCGTTCTCATGTGATCAGGTTTTGCTGCGTTACCTTTATCTTACTTAATTAAAGCCGTTTCGTGAAGTATTTTCGAATCGTGAAGCGCTTTAGATGCTGCGGAGCTCAGGCACGCGCCGCGTATACGAGGCGATTTCCGTAAAACCGCAGGATTTGGCGATCTCCAGGCCGTCGGAGATGTGAGAGCCGATGTCAGCAGCTCTGTGGGCGTCGGAGCCGATCGTCAGAATGCGCCCTCCGCAGTCGTGATAGAACTGAAGGATCTCCGGCGTCGGCATGGTCGTCTTCATGGCCTGCCGCAGGCCGGACACATTCAGCTCAATACCTTTGTCCCGGCGGATCACAATGCGGAAGAGGTTTTCAAACTGGTCATAGAAAGGCTTCAGATCAAGCGTGATACCTGCCTCCGCCATATAACGAAGCGGATAGGTGAGGTGACCGAGCACGTCATAATCATAATTTTCCGCATAGTCCGTGAGCCACTCCAGATAGTGACGGTATGTGGCTGCGGGATCGTGTTTCTTCCAGTTGTAATAGTAAACGTCCAGGTCGTTTTCCATGTTGTGGATGGACCCGATGACAAAATCAAGATCGGGGACACGCCGCAGAAAGTCTTCGGCGGCAGCGGGGTTTGCCATGGGTTCACCCAGCTCGGCGCCGATGACGACGCGCAGCCTGCCCTGGAATTTTTCTTTTGCGGCGCGGATAGCCGGGTAGGACTGATCTATCGGCAGTATGTATGTGCAGGGCTGCCTACTGAAGATGTCCATGTGATCGGTGACGGCAAGTTCGTCGAGGCCTTCGGCGATTGCTTTTTCACACATATCGTCGAGAATGCCTTCTCCGTCAAAGCTGTATCTGGTGTGTGAGTGATAATCTGCCCGGAACATAATGCTCCCTTTCTGCCATAAACTGAGCTGTTTTTTACATTCACAGAATAAACACAATTCTATCAAAAAGTGAACACGAAATTCACAAAATGCGAACACAAATTGAAATTATTATCTGTATCAGAAGCTGAGGAAAGCGAAGGCTTCACAGATAACGATAAATGATCGGGACACTGATGATGATGACACAAATGGTGTAAGCCGCAGATCAGAGCGGATTTGATACATATGATGATCAGGCTTGCAATCTGAAGGACTTATACATATTATACAGAGCGTGGAAAGGATGTGCACTGTTATGGATAACGGTTATTACAACAACGGCAGTAATTACAGCAATGACAGCAATTATAATAATTATGGTCAGAACGGCTATGGAAGTTACAATACCTCCGGAAATAATAACGGAACCACCGGAGGCGGCGGTAATAAGAAAAAGAAGAAAAATGGAAACGGCAGCCACTGGGCAAAGGTTATCGCTTCCGCACTGATCTTCGGACTGGTTGCGGGCACTACGATGTACGGCGTAAACACGGCGGCGAGTGAGGGCGCTGCAGCGGCGACGGCATCGGCTTCGTCAGACACATCGGTTTCTTCTGCATCTTCCGTTTCTTCGTCATCAGGTTCCAGCTCCTCGGACACAGCTTCTTCGAGCGGAAATCTGACATCGAATGACGGCAAGGATCTCAGCGAGACAACTGATACGGCGGATGCCAACGGCGACGGTCAGCTCACTGTTGCCGAGGTTGCACAGAACGCAATGCCTGCCATGGTGACGATTTCCACCATGAGCGTGGAGCAGATGCAGAGTTTCTTCGGTGGTACGCAGGATTATCAGGTAGAGGGCGCAGGTTCGGGCGTGATCCTCGAGATCAACGACAACGAGGTACTGATCGCCACGAACAACCACGTCATCAACGGTGCTGATCAGGTATCCGTAGGTTTCTGTGATGATTCCGCCTATGAGGCAAATGTCAAAGGATCGGATTCCGATAACGACCTCGCAGTTGTCGCTGTCAAGACCAGCGATCTGTCAGAGTCCACACTGAATCAGATTAAAGCCATTACGATCGGTGATTCCGATGAGATGGCACTTGGCGATCAGGTTGTTGTTATCGGTAACGCGCTCGGCTACGGCGAGTCCGTGACAAGCGGTTATATCAGTGCTCTTGACCGTTCGCTTGATCTGTCCGACGGCACGACGACATTTACATCCAGCGGACTCATTCAGACCGATGCAGCCATCAACTCCGGTAACTCCGGCGGCGCTCTGCTGAATATGAAGGGCGAGCTGATCGGTATCAACGAGGCAAAGGCATCATCTTCTTCCGGCAATGCAACGGTTGATAACATGGGTTATGCTATTCCGGTCAACAAAGCACAGCCTATTCTCCAGCAGCTCATGAGCCAGGAGACGAAGGAAAAATATTCCGATGAAGAGAGAGGATATCTCGGCATCACGATCACAGATGTAACTTCTGATTATGCTCAGATGTACGGTATTCCGGAAGGCGTCGGCGTGACGTCTGTATCTTCCAACGGCGCAGCTGATCAGGCAGGGCTCAAGAGAGGCGATATCATCACAGGCATCGGCCAGACAGATGTGAGCACGGCTGAGGAACTGACGAACCAGCTTGAGTATTATAAAGCCGGCGATCAGGTGGATATCACTTTCCAGAGGGCCGGCGATAACGGTCAGTATGAAGAGCAGACCGTGACGGTGACACTGGAGAGCGAAACCGATGCTCTCGGTTCGCAGCAGTCATCTTCTGATGCGAACAGCGGAAACAGCGGAAGCGCTAATCTGTATCAGCAGATCATCGGCTCCGGTTCCACATCCGCCTATTAAAACCAGCCAGTGGCTGACAGGCCTGTTAAAAAGACAGCCTGCGGCTGATAAGGCTGAAAAAGGCGTCTGCGGCTGAATAAATATATACATACGGCTGTACGGGTTCTGTGAGGAACCTGTACAGCATTTTTTTGCCATTTGTTCAGCACAAAAATGCTGTATAAACGCTGCCCCAAAGGCTGTGCAGGCCGCCCGTGTATTTTTCCCGCCCTGTTCTGTCCGGTGAGGAGAATGCGACGGCAATATTTTTCCATATCGAAATCATGTGGATATGTAGTATAATAAACAGGAATATGTGACAGACATACAGGAGGGAATCAGCATATATGAACGGCGCGGAAGCAATGGTTGAGTGCCTGAAGAAGGAAGGTATCACGAAAATATTCGGCATTCCCGGCGTGGCGATCGCACCTTTTTATGAGGCGCTGTACGAGAACAGAGATTCCATCGAACATATTCTTGTGCGGCAGGAGCAGGCAGCGGGACATGCCGCGAGCGGTTATGCCAGGATCTCGCGGAAACCGGCAGTATGCGTGACGTCTTCGGGCCCCGGGGCGACGAACCTCATCACGGCGCTGGCGACGGCGCACGCGGACAGCATCCCGATCATAGCGATCACAGGACAGGTGAGAAGCGATCTGCTCGGACGGGACGTTTTTCAGGAAGCAGATATGCGGGGGGCGACAGAGTCCTTCGTGAAATACAGCTATCTGGTCAAGAACGCCGATGACATTCCGCGGATTTTCCGCGAGGCATTCTATATCGCCAATACGGGCCGCAAGGGTCCGGTGCTGATCGATATCCCGTGCGATATCCAGATGCAGACGCTGAAGAAAGAGTTCCACTATCCGGAGGAAGTCAGCATCCGCGGATACAAGCCCAGCGTCAAAGGCAACGGGCAGCAGGTGGAAAAAGTCATCCACGCGATCAATCAGGCGAAGAAACCGCTCATCTGTGCGGGCGGAGGCGTGATCCTCGGCAATGCCGAGGGCGTTCTCAGGAAGTTCTGTGAAAAGAATCAGATCCCGCTCGTCTCGACCATGATGGGCATCGGCGTACTGCCGAAGGATCATCCGCTGTATTTCGGCATGCTGGGAAGCACCGGCAAGCCGTATTCCAATGAGGCGGTGGCGAACAGTGATCTGCTGATCATCGTCGGCGCGCGCGTCGCAGACAGATCCGTCCCGAAGCCGGAAGCGCTGGAGAAGCGGGTCAGCATCATCCACATCGATATCGACTCCGCCGAGATCGGCAAGAATCTCGGACCAACGATTCCGCTCGTGGGCGACGCGGCCATTATTTTTCAGCATCTGCTGGAAGCGGATATTCACGTGGATACGACGGCGTGGCTCGCGCAGCTCGCGGAGTTCAAGAAACACACCGTGGATCACCGCAAATTCAGCGACCGTCTCGTGAACCCGATGAAGCTCGTGCAGAAGCTCACGGAAAAAATGGACGACGACGCGATCTATGTGGCGGATGTCGGACAGAATCAGCTCTGGTCAGCCGATAACTATGTGATGAAGAACGGCCGTTTCCTCACGACGGGCGGCATGGGAACGATGGGCTATTCGATCCCGGCGGCTGTGGGCGCGAAGATGGCGGATCCGGACAAGCAGGTCGTGGCTGTGTGCGGCGACGGCGCTTTTCAGATGTCGATGTTTGAGCTGGCGACGATCGCGGTCAATAAGATCCCGCTGAAGATCCTCGTGAACAGGAACCAGTATCTGGGCCTTGTGCGCGAGCACCAGGAGAAGACATACGACGCACATTACTACGGTGTGCAGCTTTATAATTATCCGCATTACGACAGGCTGGCTGAGGCGTATGACATGGATTATTTTTACGCGGACAGCAATGATGCACTGGATGAAGAACTTGACCGCTTCCTCGCCTGCAAAAAAGCATGCATCATGGTATGCGAGATCGATGCGGCCAATAACACAAAGTAAACGGACACGCGGACTCTTTCCGCGGCAAGGGTGAAACTACAGTGAAGGGAATTTTTTCCGTATTAGTAGAAAACAAAGACGGTGTTCTCTCGGGCATTGCCAATCTCTTTGCGAGACGCGGCTACAGCATCACGTCGCTGGCCGTGGGCGAGACCGAGCAGCACGACATCTCATCCATGACGATCGTGTCCAACGCAGATCTGCGGACGATCGATCAGATCGAGAAGCATCTGAACAAGAAAGTGGATGTGATCAAGGTCCGCCGCCTGGAGGAAACGAAGAGCGTGGAGCTGGAGATGATGCTCATCAAGGTGGCTTATTCCCAGACAAACCGCGCGAGTCTGATCGAGCTGTGCAGCGTGATGGGAGCGAAGATCCTCCACGTGTCGCCGAAGAATATGGTGATCGAGCTGCACGCGGAGCCGGAGACCATCTCCGAATTCATCGAACTCGTCCGCAGCTACGGCATCCTCGAGGTGCAGAGAACCGGGACGATTGCGATGTCGAAGAACTGAGGCCGGAGGCGCCGGTATGTACTTATCATGAAGAACTGAGGCCGGAGGCGCCGGTATGTATTTATCATGAGCATAACTGCGGTATTTTTCCGCAGGTGTGTATATAAAAACTATAATTTCAAGGAGGTAACTGAAAATGAATAACATTCCTGAGATCAAGGTCGGCATCGTAGCCGTCAGCCGGGACTGCTTCCCGGCACCGCTTGCTGTCAACCGTCGGAAAGCAGTCGTTGATGCCTACACGAAGAAATACGGTGCAGAGGACATCTACGAGTGCCCGATCACGATCGTCGAGAGCGAGATCGATATGGTCAATGCTCTGGAAGATGTAAAAAATGCAGGCTGCAACGCACTCTGCGTATACCTCGGCAACTTCGGACCGGAGATTTCCGAGACCCTGCTGGCAAAGCATTTCGACGGACCGGTGATGTTCAGCGCAGCTGCTGAGGAATCCGGAAGCTCACTCGGCGTACAGGGCAGAGGCGACGCATACTGCGGCATGCTGAACGCATCCTACAACCTGGCACTCCGCAACACGAAGGCATGGATCCCGGAGAATCCGGTACGTGACGCAGAGGGCGTTGCCGACAATATCCATGAATTCCTGCCGATCGCAAGAGTAAAATACGGCCTGTCCAACCTGAAGATTATTTCCTTCGGACCGAGACCTGCAAACTTCTTCGCATGCAACGCACCGGTTAAACAGCTTTTCAACCTGGGCGTTGAGATTGACGAGGAGTCCGAGCTCGACCTGTATGAAGCTTATCTGAAGCATGAGGGCGATGAGAGAATCGCAGCCATCAAGGCTGATATGATCAAAGAAATGGGCTATGCTCCGGACAAGGCTCCGGCTATGCTCGACAAGCTGGCGCAGTATGAACTGACGCTGACCGATCTCATCGAATCTCACAGAGGATACAGAAAGTATGTAGCTCTGACCACCAAGTGCTGGCCGGCGTTCCAGGATATGTTCCGCTTTGTTCCCTGCTACGTGAACAGCCGTCTGACCGGACGCGGCATCCCGGTATCCTGCGAGGTAGATATCTACGGAACACTTTCCGAGTTCATCGGTCTCTGCGTTTCCGGCAAGCCTGTCACTCTGCTGGATATCAACAACTCCGTACCGAAGGATATGTACGAAGAGAGCATCAAGGGCAAATTTGACTACGACTACAAGCTCACCGATACCTTCATGGGCTTCCACTGCGGCAACACCTGCAGCAACCTGCTTCAGAGCCCGCATCTGGATTATCAGAAGATTATGGCGAACACCCATCCGGCGGAGTGGTGCGACGGTACCATCGAGGGCGACATCAAACCCGGCGAAATCACTTTCTACAGACTGCAGTCTACAGCTGACAACAAGCTTCGCTCTTATGCAGCTGAGGGCGAGGTTCTTCCGGTTGCGACACGTTCGTTCGGTTCGATCGGCGTATTCGCTATCAAAGAAATGGGACGTTTCTATCGCTACGAGCTGATCGAGAAGAACTTCCCGCATCACGGCGCTGTTATGTTCGGCCACTATGCAAAGTCTCTCTATGACGCACTGAAGTACATCGGTGTTGATCCTTCTGAGATCGGATACAACAAACCGGCAGGCGTTCTGTACGACACAGAGAATCCGTGGGGAACACTCTGATCATTGAAAGAAATGGATGGTACAGATAATGGAGATTAAGAAAGTTACTGATCCCGCATTCCGTCCTTACGGCCGTGTGATCACGGGCGTTGACGTGAGCGGCGTCATGGAAGCACTGAAGAAAACAGAGCGTCCGTCTGATCACACGATCTATGTGGCATCAGATCCGGCACTCGAGAATACGGCATCGGGAAAAGAGATTCAGAGAGTCGTTTACGGCGAGCTGCCGGTGCAGATCGGATACTGCAACGGCTACAACAAGCTGCTGAACGCGCTGGAGTATCATCGTTCATCCGAGATCAACATCGCGGAGAATGATCTGATTCTTCTTCTCGGAAAAGAGCAGGATATCACCGATGATTTTCACTATGACACGGCAAAGGTAGAGGCATTCCTCGTACCGGCTGGCACCATGATTGAGGTGTATGCGACAACGCTGCACTATGCACCGTGCTGCGTCGGCGACGAGCCTTTCCGCTGTGTGGTTGTTCTTCCGAAGGGAACTAACGAGGATACGGCGACCGCACATACCGGCGAGCCGGAGGACAAGCTCCTCACAGCCGTGAACAAGTGGCTGATCGCGCATGAGGATGCGAAGATTGAAGGCGCATGGAATGGTCTGGTGGGGGAGAATCTCCGCGTGGACTGATGCGCTGAATGTCGTTTAATCGATGAATGAAGCGGGTGACATGCTTCCGCCGCAAAACGCTTGCGCTCTTTCTCGACGCAGCGGTGCTAACCTCGTCCTTCCCTCTGGTCGGACTCGGTAAGCACCGGCGTCTGCGAAGGTTTGCGGGCTGGAAGCATGTGCACCCGCTTTTTTTACCTCGTTTAAATGAGTAGAGTGCCGCACTGCTGTGTGGCAGTCAGACAAGGTAAGCTTCCGTAGTGAGGAGCCGGGTGTGCACGGGTGAGAGACCTTTCAGCATCAGTGCAGATCCGGCTTCTTTTTCATTGTCGAGACCGGAGACGGCATCCGTCAGATAGATGACTTCACAGCCGAGGTCAATGGCCTCAAAGGCGGTGGAGAGCACGCAGCATTCGGCGACGACGCCGGTGAGTACAAGCCGGCCGCCGGCCTGTGTGGCTGCAAGCGCAGCATTTTTTGCCTCCGGTACTTTCATGAGGGAGTACACGCTTTTGTCAAAGAGGCGGTAACCTTCTTTCTCCCGGCGGCTCCGGAGGGGCTCAGCCAGTTCGTTCAGCCAGGCGTCATCGTTGATCGCCTGGTATTTTTCGTTGTATGTCTGCCAGCGGCCGAACGGGTGCTCCGGCTTTACATACCGCGAGAAGATTACCTGCTCATGCGAAGCGCGGTCGAGAATGCGGTCGATATTCTGCATGGCCGTTCCTATTGTCGGGCAGGCCCACGCCTCGCCCGGCAGATAGACATTCTGTACATCGATAACGCAGATCAGATCCTGGGGTTTCATTTCTGTCACTCCTGTTTTTATGCCTTCAGTGCGCGCATGCGGGAGCGCTTTCCCGCAGGGAAGGCGCTGCCTGTTCATGATAGCTTTTCAGACGCGCGCATGCGGGAACGTTTTCCCGCAGGGAAGGCGGTGTCTGTTCGCAATGGGGTTTTAAACGTTTACATGCGAGAGTACTTTGCCGATGGAGTCATGAAAGACCAGGTCGGCGGATACGCCGCGGCTTGTGGCATCGCGGTTGATGAGCACCAGATATTTGCCGCGGAAGTAATCGATGAGGTTGGCTGCTGGGTAAACGGAGAGAGAAGTGCCGCCGATGATCATGAGATCAGCCTTTTCGCAGGCCGCCTCTGAATTGCGCCATGCGTCCGCAGGCAGCATCTCGCCGTAGAGCGTCACGTCCGGGCGGATCATGCCGCCACAGGTGCAGTGCGGCACGCGGTCGCTGTTTTTGAAAATATAGTCAGAGGGATATTCTTTGCCGCATTTATCGCAGTAATTGCGGAGCGTGGAACCGTGAATCTCATATACTCTGCGGTTCAGCTTTTCGGCTGTCGCCGCGTCCGGCGCCATTTCATCCATCGCTTTCTGGTGCAGACCGTCGATGTTCTGCGTGATGACACAGTCAAGTTTCCCTTTCAGCATCATCTCGGCGAGCTTTTTGTGCGCCGCGTTCGGTTCGATGCCGTCCACATTCATTTTCTGTCGGTAAAATTCGTAGAATACGTCGGAGTGCGCATACAGGCAGTCGTTGGAGAGAAGGTATTCCGGTGTGTAGGCGTCGAAGCGGACGTCGTGCTGGTTGTACAGACCGTCTTTAGAACGGAAGTCGGGCACACCGCTCTCCGTTGATACGCCAGCGCCGCCGAAAAATACAATATGGCGCGCGTCAGCGATCATTTCGTTGAAGGCTTTGTATTTTTCCTCATCACTGAGGGACTGCAGATACTTCTTCTCCTCACGTCCTGAATACTTATTCAGATATTTCATGACTTTCTGCCTCCTTATCTGTCATCATCCAGTGTCCTGCCGTTTAAATCCCGTCTCTGAATGCCCTGCCGTTTAAAGCCTGTCTCTGAGAGTGTCCTGTCGTTCAGCTCCGGTCTCTGATTCACCTGTTACTGGCGTCGGATGAGCCGGCGCGGCGGGCTTCCGTCCGCCTGCTGTGCATGTCGATCCACTCATCGAGTGACAGCGGACGGTAATCGCTGTACATGCAGAAACAGTTGATGATATTGCAGCGCATTCGCTCCTTTTTTCCCTGTGCTGTCGTGAGAAAACGCTGTTCGCCCATATCCTCGATGTCATAGATGAACTGCGCTTCCGCTGTGTCATGCACGTGACCGTACAGACCCCAGATCATCGGCTCGCCGTTTTTCAGATACAGGTGGTTGCCGCCGAATACAGGCATCGGGAAATGATTCAGGATGACCTTTCTCGGGCCGTCTTCGATCTCGCGCATATTGTCAATCCAGGTGAAGCGGTCGCGGTCGATGCCCGTTCTGTTGATCCATCCGGCATCGTGATTGCCGCAGATCAGGTATATTTTTCCGCGGAGGCGGTGCAGAACCCTGTTGATCGGCCGGACATCTTCGACAAAATTCCAGTCGAACATGTCCCCGAGGACATAAATCTGATCGCCGCCTCTGACCGTGTCATTCCACTGCGCGATCATGTATTCGTTCATCTCATCTGCAGAGGAAAACGGGCGCCTGTCCATTTTCTCCATGACTTTCTGACTGAAAAAATGCTGGTCGGATATATATCTCTTCATACTGCCTCTGTTTTCTGATGGCTGTGCCGCTGCTTACCCACATTTTAGCATAATCGAATGGGAAAATTCGCATTATCGAAGGAATAGTTGCAGTTCAGATGTTGTCTGGAAATTGGAACAAACAGAGGCTTCTGATCCGGGGACAGGCGGGAGCGCGTCGGGGATGGAAGTCTCTTCTGTGACTTCAGCTGGCTGTGGGTTGACGGGAGAATACAGAGAGAATGGGAGGAAATACGTAGGGATCAGAGAGAAACTTATGTATACGGAGGACACACTATTTTCACAATTTTTTGAACAGGTTTACACAATTCCTGCTTAGACTATGGACAGTTAATGTATCGTGCCGGAGTTCTGGGGTCACTGCCAGCTGCGGAATCTGTGAAATATCAGATTCCGACAGGGAGTTAAACGAACAGAATCCTGCGAAATATCAGGTTCTGACAGAGAGTTAAATGATCGGATTCCGGCAAATATCAGCTTAAGGAAGGGAAAAAGCGATGATACAGGTAGAACATCTCACCAAGCGCTACGGAGATCACACAGCTATCGATGATCTTACATTCTCCGCAGAAAAGGGCCATATCTATGGCTTTCTCGGGCCGAACGGCGCGGGCAAATCCACGACCATGAATATCATGACCGGGTACCTCTCCGCCACGTCCGGAACGGTAAAAATTGACGATTTCGATATCACGCGGCAGCCGGAGGAAGCCAAGCGGAACATCGGGTATCTTCCCGAAATCCCGCCGGTTTACAACGATATGACCGTGCGTGAATATCTGACATTTGCAGCCGACCTGAAAGGCGTTGCGAGAGCAAAGCGCCAGGAAGCAGTGGAACATGCGCTGAAATGCACGGGCACATCCGGCGTCAGCGAGCGGCTGATCAAAAATCTGTCCAAAGGTTATCGTCAGCGTGTAGGCCTCGCCCAGGCGATTATCAATGATCCTGAAGTGATCATCCTCGATGAGCCCACGGTTGGTCTCGATCCGGAGCAGCAGAGGGAGATGTTCGACTACATCCGCACACTCCGTGATAACCATATCGTCATCATCAGTTCCCATATCCTCTCCGATATCAGCGCCGTCTGCGACTATATCTGGATCCTTAACAAGGGACATATGATCGCCAGCGATACGCCTGAAAATATCCGCGAGGGAAGTCAGCACAGGCAGGAGGTCCGCATCGTGGTTCTCGCCGACAGCGAGCAGAAACTCGGCGATGTGCTCCGCCTTGTGCAGAATGTCGTCAGCGTTGACACAAAGGTTCTGGAGGATCCCGGCAGCGGTGCGCCGAAGCAGATACAGGCGGTCATCCGGTCGGATTCCACGCTGGATATCCGCCCTGCCGTTTCGCAGGCCGTCAGCAGCGCCGGTATGTTTTTCCTGGAGATGAGCCGCACGAAGAAGAGTCTGGAGGACGCTTTCCTTGCCCTCACGGACAGCGACGATGCAAAACTCTATGCGGAAAAGCAGCGCGCAGCGCATGATACGCATCGCAGACACAGAAAATCGAAGAGCAGCGAAGCGGACACTGACACCGTGGTTTCGGCGGACAGCCAGAATGCGGATACCGCTTCAGCGGCAGATGATAAAGCAGCCGCCGCGGATACCGCTTCAGCGGCAGATAATTCAGCTGCGGCCGGAAATAATAAAGCAGCAGCGGATCAGACTGCGGAAACAACTGAGCAGAAGGAGGAACAGTAAATCATGAATGCCATAGCGAGAAGAGACTTCAAGTCTTATATGCATACATTTATCGGATGGCTGTTTATCGGTATACTCTGGGCCTTCTGGTCGTTTTTTGTTGCCAACTACAATTTTATCGGTCTGAAGGCAGATATTACGTCTTCACTTTCGGCTTCGGAGATCATCTTCCTGATTCTCATGCCGATCCTCTGCATGCGCTCTTTTTCCGATGAACAGAGAACCAGAACAGACCAGCTGCTTTTTACAGCGCCTGTGTCCGTTGGCAAGGTTGTGCTCGGCAAGTTCTTCGCGCTGGTGCGCGTGTTCACGATCCCGGTTCTGCTGATGTGCCTGTATCCGCTGATCCTGTCGCGTTTCGGCACGGTATCCTTCCTGCAGAACTACGCGGCGATCTTCGGCGTATGGCTCTACGGCCTGGCCTGCATCGCCATCTGCGTTTTCGCCTCCTCCCTCACGGAGAATCCGATCATCGCGGCGGTGCTCGGTTTTGCCTTCCTGTTTCTCGGCTATCTCGTGCCGAGTATTCAGAACATGGTCAGCAACAAGGCCATTTCCAACGTGATCGGCGCACTGGACATCTGCGGTAAATTCGAAACCTTCCTGCAGGGAACCTTCGATCTGTCGGCTCTGATCTATCTGATCGTTGTGATCTGCCTGTTCCTGTTCCTCACGGTGCAGGTACTGCAGAAGCGCCGCTTTGTTTTTTCAAAGAAGACGGTATCGCTGGGTGCCTACAGTTCGACCATGATCGTCGTTGCCATTGCGGCTGCTGTCATCGTCAACCTCGCGGCTGCACAGCTTCCGGAATCCGTGAAGTCGGTCGACCTCACGAAGAACGGTATCTATTCTCTGACCGACGATACCAAAAATATGCTCGCCGATCTCGACAAGGATGTCACGATCTACATGCTCGACAAGGAAAATAATGCCGACAGCACGATCAAACATCTGATTGAAAATTATGCGGCGGCTTCGGATCACATCAAGGTCGAGTATGTCGACCCCGTATCCAATCCGACATTTATTCAGAAATATACAGAGGACACATCCAATCTCTATATGGACAGCCTGATCGTGGAGTGCGGCGACCGCTATAAGATCGTAAACTCCAGCGATATGTACCAGACATCTGTTGACTACAGCACGTATTCACAGCAGACGACGGGCTTCGACGGCGAGGGCCAGGTGACGTCGGCGATCGACTATGTGACCCGCGACAATCTTCCGAAGGTTTACACGCTGACAGGTCACGGCGAGACCTCGCTCACCTCGACATTCAAGGATGCGCTGTCCAAACTGAACATAGACAGCGAGGATCTTGACCTAATGCAGAATGACACCGTACCGGACGACGCGCAGGCCGTGATCATCTACGGACCGACCTCTGATCTCTCGACGGATGATCTGCAGAAGCTCGAGGATTACTGCAATAACGGAGGCAACCTGATCGCAGTCATCAATTACCAGGGCGGTGCAGAGCTGGCCAACTACAATACGCTGCTCGCTGACTTCGGCATTTCCACCAGCCCGGACATCGTTCTCGACAGCGAAAACAGCCGGTATTACCAGTATCCATTCTATCTGCTGCCGAATGTGCAGACTGACGACATCACTTCTGATATCGACAATGGCTATATCATGTCGCCGTTCTCAACACCGCTTGTGACGGACGACAGCAAGAAAGACATCACCTATACACCTCTCCTCGTTACCTCTGACAGCTCCTATGTAAGAGGCAGTGTGGAGTCTGAGGACGATCTGCAGCCTTCCGACAGCGATACCCTGCAGGCATACAATACAGGTGTCAAGGCTGTCCGCAGCAGCGACGACGGCGGCGGGACCGCGATCGTTTATTCGTCCATTTATATTTTTAACGACAATGCCAACCAGATGGTTTCGGGATCCAACCTGTCACTGTTCAACGGCTCTGTCAGTGCTCTTGTGAACACCGCAAGTGCGATCTCCATTCCGGTCAAGGAATACACGAATACGACGCTGACCATTGCCACATCCGCGGGCGTTATGCTGACGATTGTTTTTGACATACTCGCACCGATCGCGATCATGGCGTGCGGACTCGTTATCTGGCTGAGAAGAAGGAAAAAATAAAGGAGAGGATCCGGCATCATGAAAAAGCAGAAAATTCAATTGATCGTACTCCTCGTCATCTGCGGCGTCGCACTGGCCGCGTACTTCGGTTTTAAACAGTACAATGCCAAACATGACGATACGGAGGATACTTCTTACACGGCCTATACCGTGGACACTGACCAGATCCAGCAGATTGACTGTCAGAATGAAAAAGGTTCGTTCAGCGTAGCTCGGGACGGCGATACGTGGACCTTCCCGGATGATCCCGGCGAGAAGGTTGATACCGCGCAGGTTGAGTCTATGCTGAATCTTCTTGAGAAGATTACATCGGATAATGAGGTGACCGGGGTTACGTCGCCGGAAGATTACGGTTTCAATGACAATCCGACGATGACGATCTCGCTCACCATGAAGGACGGAAGCACGGAGACGCTGTACGTCGGCGACACCAACAAAGCAATCTCTGCCTATTATTTCCGCGTCGGCGATGCGGATACCATCTACACGGTGGATGCATCCTTTGTCGTAACGTTCAATGTGGACCAGTCTTCACTTGTCAGCACGGATTCCTCATCTTCGTCCTCGGCAGAGCAGCCGACGGAGGCGGTTTCCGGCAGCTCAGGATCGTAATTGCGTCACATTTTTTTCACGCTTTTTTCACTGTGCTGTGGCATGATAAGGGAGTATCGATAATAAAGGTTTTCTCTTCCAGAAATAAAACAAACAGCTTTCCTTTCAGGTTAGCAGAAAGTCAGGAGGTTGATCGGATATGAGTGACGAATGGAAAGATAACCCGGACGGCAGTAATTCAGAAGCGACCGGAAGTGCAGCAGGCAACGGCCCTGCGGAAGGATCGTCGGGGACGGCGTCCGAGAATGCTGCGGGAAATAACAGCTCCGCAGCGGGAAACCAGAACAGCGGCAGCGGTGCAGAGAATCAGAATCATGGCGGATACAATGTCGGCGGTCAGATGAACTATCAGCAGAGCAATCAGCAGGCATATTATCAGCAGCGCTATGGTTCTGCTCCGTATAGTGGCTATGGACAGAACGGCCGGCCGAACAGCAATGGCCAGAATTACGGTCAGGGCAGTGCCAATGGCGGTCAGAACGGCGGCTGGGGTTATGGCAATGCCGGAAATGGCCGTGGCTATGGATATGGCCCGAACAACGGACAGAATTTCAGCCGGGGCGGCAGCGCCTTCAACGGACAGCCGAACGGGCCGCAGGGTTATGGCCCGAATAACGGCCAGGGATACGGCCCCGGTGGAAACTTCGGCGGACCGGACGGCGCTCCCGGATGGAAGCAGGGCAGGCATAAAAAAGGTGATGGCAATGGCAGCCGGGTCGGCTGGTCTGTTCTGAGCGGCGTCATCATCGGCGGCGTGGCTTCGCTGATTTTTATTGTGGCTGTCGCTGTGGCTGTTCCGCGGATCATCAACAAGGCCGTTGACAGTGCAGCTTCCAATGCTGCAGATACCATTGAGCAGGATATTGAAAGCGATATCCAGAATCTCTTCGGCGGCATTTTCGGGAATTCAGGCGGTCAGCTTCCGGACAACGGTTCGGATGGTTCCGGCAGTGCACCGGATAATGGCTCTGATCAGGACAACGATAACGATGAGAATGTACAGTCCGGCAGCGATTCTTCTTCGGAATCTCTCAATGAGAACACCGCATTCCTCGGCTTATACGGCTGCGATGTGGCCGATGCCAAGGATCTGGAGGATGGCGTGGATTATCCGGACGGCGCCTATATTACCAGCGTTATTTCCGGCAGCCCCGCTGATCTGGCAGGCCTGAAGGAAGGCATGATCATCACGAAGATCGATGGCCAGGATGTCACGGGATTCAAGCAGCTGCAGAGCATTGTCCGCACGCATCAGCCGGGCGACAAGGTTGTTCTCACGGTTGAAAAATATTCCGACGGCGAGTTCAAGGAGTCTACGCACGATGCGACGCTCACGAATCTTCCGGTGAGCTCCGGCAATATGAACGGACTGGGTAATCAGTAAGTAAAAACAACGTTACATCAGGAACGTTTTCACTACTCGTACAGTACAAATAATCGGATAACATATACAAATATTTTTGAAATGATTCGTGCAAAATGTCCAAATCACGAAGGGAGACAAAGCTTTGTTTCCTGATTTGATTGACACATTACACGAAACGGCATAGTATATGTACGTATTCAAACAAAATACCCGATAAAAATGTACATGTACAAATATCAACATGTACAGGCGCTGCGCGTCTGTCGGGGTCTATTATGAATGGAGGATTTTTGATGGGAACGACTGATGTAACGGCTGAAATCGCCGGAACATGTCCTGAAAAGGGTCCGATCACGGATGAGCTTCTCGAGCGGATGAACAAGTGGTGGAGAGCTGCCAACTATCTGTCAGCCTGCCAGCTGTATCTGCTGGACAACCCGCTTCTGGAAAAGCCGCTGACGCTGGACATGATCAAGAAAAAGATCGTAGGTCACTGGGGAACTGTTCCGGGACAGAATTTTGTCTATGTACATCTGAACCGTGTCATCAAACGTTATGATCTGGACATGATTCTTCTGTCCGGACCGGGACACGGCGGAAACTTCTATATCGCAAACGATTATCTGGACGGCACTTACACAGAGGTATATCCGAATATCTCACGCGACAAGACTGGTCTTCAGAAGCTGTTCAAGCAGTTCTCCTTCCCGGGCGGCGTTCCGTCTCACTGCGCACCGGAGACACCGGGTTCGATCAATGAGGGCGGCGAGCTGGGATACAGCATTGCACACGCTTTCGGCGCTGTTTTTGATAACCCGGATCTGATTGCGGCAGTTACCGTCGGCGACGGCGAGGCAGAGACAGGACCTCTTGCGACCAGCTGGCAGAGCAACAAGTTCCTGAATCCGGTAAGCGACGGCGCTGTACTGCCGATCCTTCACCTGAACGGATATAAGATCGCCAACCCGACGATTTTTGCCCGTATGTCTCATCAGGAGATCACCGATTTCTTCCACGGCTGCGGCTGGGAGCCGTACTTCGTCGAGGGCGATGATCCGATGACCATGCACCGCAAGATGGCGGAGACCATGGATACCGTGATCGAGAAGATCAAAGCTATCCAGAAAAATGCACGCGACAACGAGGACACGACGCGTCCGGTATGGCCGATGATCGTTCTCCGCACACCGAAGGGCTGGACCGGTCCGAAGGTAGTCGACGGCAACAGAATTGAGGGCAATTTCCTGGCTCATCAGGTTCCGATCTCCATGGAGAAACCGGAAGAGCATCTGCAGATTCTGGACAAGTGGCTCAGAAGCTACCGTCCGGAAGAACTGTTTGATAAAGACGGCAGACTGCTTCCTGATATCCAGTCTCTCGCACCCGAAGGCGACCATCGTCTCGGAGCAAACCCGCACGGCAACGGCGGTAAGCTTCTCCGCGATCTGCGCATGCCTGATTTCCGCAACTATGCTTTTGATATCGGCGAGGAGCACGGATCAAAAGACGGTCAGGATATGATCGAGCTCGGTAAATTTGTCCGCGACATTTTCCGCGACAATGACGATGCGAAGAACTTCAGAATCTTCGGACCGGATGAGACGAACTCCAACAGACTCAATGCCGTATTTGAGGCACAGAACCGCGACTGGAACTCCACACATCTGGATACAGATGATCATCTGAGCCCTTATGGCCGTGTCATGGACTCCATGCTCTCAGAGCATATGTGCGAGGGATGGCTCGAGGGATATCTGCTGACAGGACGTCATGGATTTTTCGCAACCTATGAGTCCTTCGCGAGAATTATCGATTCGATGGCAGCACAGCATGCAAAATGGCTGAAAGTCTGCAATCAGCTGCCTTGGAGAGAGAAGATCGCATCTCTGAACCTGATCATGTGCTCGACCGTATGGCAGCAGGACCACAACGGATTTACGCATCAGGATCCGGGCTTTATGGATCATATCGCTAATAAGAAGGCAGACGTGGTTCGTATCTATCTGCCGCCGGATGCCAACTGCCTGCTCTCTACAATGGATCACTGCCTGCGTTCCAAGAACTATGTGAACGTTATCGTTGCTTCCAAGCATCCGCGTCCGCAGTGGCTGTCCATGGATGAAGCTGTACGTCACTGCACGCAGGGTATCAGCATCTGGGATTGGGCTTCCACTGATCAGGGACAGGAGCCGGATATCGTCTTCGCCTGCGCAGGTGAGACACCGACGCTGGAGGCACTTGCCGCAGTATCGATTCTGCATGACGAGATGCCTGAGCTGAAGATCCGCTTCATCAATGTTGTCGACCTGTTCAAACTTCAGCCGTCGACCGAGCATCCGCACGGCCTGACTGACGCTGATTACGATATGCTCTTTACAAAGGATAAACCGGTTATCTTCAACTTCCACGGATATGCCGGCCTGATCCATGAGCTCACTTACAGAAGACACAACAACCGTCTCATCCACGTGAGAGGCTACAAGGAAGAGGGAACCATCACTACGCCGTTCGACGTACGTGTACAGAATGATATCGACCGCTTCCATCTGGTTCAGCTTGCGCTGAAGCTGCTTCCGCAGTACGGCAACAAGGGCGCACATCTGTATCAGAAGATGAGCGATGAACTCGTAGCTCACAAGCAGTACATCCATGAGTATGGTCAGGATCTGCCTGAGGTTGCAAACTGGAAGTGGAAGAAACTGGTATAATCACCGGTTCTGATCCGAAAAAAGAAGACTGCCGCAAATCCACTCTGGTGGATCTGCGGCAGTCTTTTTACTCGGGCAGTGAACCTTATCCTCATGTGATGAGGTGAGGCGAACACCGCGATAATGTTGCGCATTCAAAAATTGATGTCAGGATATTTCCGCGTTCTTTTCGTACATGCTGCTTTTGAAAATCTTTTCTTTGTAACGGCGAAGAACGGTATGCAGGAGCACACCCAGAACACCGCAGCCGAGCACTTCGCCGATGCCTACCGTGAGCATCATAAAAGGAATGGGAAGATTGGTTCCATACGCGTAGCGAAGGACGAAGGGAACGACGATCGTGTTGGCAATGATCGGCGGAAGGCAGGCAATTACCGCTTTGTGATTTCTCAGTTTCCATGTGCCCCAGGCACCTGCCAGTGTGGCAAGGCTGCCGAAGATGATGTCCGGCAGGGCTGCGCCGCCCAGAATGTTGCCGAGAAGACATCCGACGAAAAGTCCGGGGACAGCCGCCGGTGTGAACATCGGCAGGATCGTCAGCGCCTCCGCGATGCGGAGCTGAACTTCTCCGAAGGATATGGCGGCAAACACAAAGGTCAGCACCACATAGATAGCGGCGATCATCGCCGCCTGCGTCAGATACAGTACGTTTTTGTTTTTCATGGTTCATTCTCCTTTAGTTTTGTTTTGCGTCAGGAAGGTCTCGAACTGACGGTTTCACCCTGTATCAGGGCCATCGACTAAATTATCATGTTCTGTGGCCGAATGCAAGGGACGGAACGGGACCTTTTATGGTACACTGAAGGAAATTCCGGCATCGGAGAAAGGAGACTGTACCGTGTCGCAGAATCGAATGTATGCGGCGATCGATCTGAAATCATTCTATGCCTCGGTCGAGTGCCGTGAGCGGGACCTTGATCCGCTCAGAACGAATCTGGTCGTTGCCGATCTGTCGCGCACGGAGAAAACGATCTGCCTCGCTGTCTCACCTTCTCTGAAGGCCTGCGGGATTCCCGGGCGGCCGCGTCTGTTTGAAGTGGTGCAGGCTGTGGAAAAAATCAACCGTGACCGCCTCGCAAAGTCCGGCCTGCCTGCATTTGCAGGGAGCTCGACGGATGCCGATGAGCTGGCGGCGCATCCGGAATACCGGCTGGACTACGTGGTCGCAAAGCCGAGGATGCAGCTGTATATGGACTACAGCGCGAAAATATATCAGACCTATCTGAAGTTCGTTGCGCCGGAGGATATTTTTCCGTACTCTGTGGACGAGGTCTTCATTGACCTGACGTCCTACCGGAAGCTCAGCGGCATGGATGCCAGGGCGCTGACAAGACGCATGATCCAGACGGTGCTGCGGGAAACCGGCATTACGGCGACGGGCGGCATCGGAACGAATATGTACCTCGCCAAGGTGGCCATGGATATTATGGCAAAACACATGCCGGCAGATGAAAACGGCGTCCGCATGGCTTTCTGCGATGAGATGAGTTACCGGCGGACCCTCTGGAATCACCGTCCGCTGACGGATTTCTGGCGCGTCGGACGCGGCTACGCGAAAAAGCTGGCCGATCACGGTATTTTTACGATGGGAGACATTGCGCGGACGTCGCTCGTCAATGAGGAACTTCTGTATCACCTGTTCGGCGTGAACGCGGAACTCCTGATCGATCATGCCTGGGGATGGGAGCCGTGTACGATCGCCGATGTGAAAAATTTCCGCCCGCCGGCGAAAAGCATGAGCGAGGGGCAGGTGCTGCAGGAGCCGTACGCGTATGCAAAGGCGCGGCTCGTTGTCAGCGAGATGGCTGACCGCGTGGCGCTCGATCTCACGGAAAAACACCGGGTGGCGTCACAGATCGTGCTGACTGTCGGCTATGACATTGAGAATCTGACGGATCCGGAGCGCAGGAAGCAATATCACGGAGAAATTACTATCGACCGGTACGGCCGCGAGGTGCCGAAGCAGGCGCACGGTACGATCGGACTCGATGTGCCGACCAGCGCACAGCGCCTGATCAGAACGGCGGCGGTGAAGCTTTTTGACAGGATCGTGAATCCGGATCTGCTGGTGCGCCGCATGTATGTGGTCGCGGGACGTGTGCAGGAAGCTACGGAGAAGCGCGCGACGCAGGAGAAGCCCGTATATGAGCAGATGGATCTGTTCTCCTATGCGGCGCAGAAGTCGTCGTCGGGAGACGCGCTGCACGACGGACTCGTGAGCAGGTCGCAGGATGAAGAGATACGCGAACGCGTAGCGGCGGAGCGCGAGGCAAAGGCGCAGAAGGCCATCATCGCACTGCAGGAAAAATACGGGAAGAACGCCGTGATCAAGGGCATGGATCTCGAGGATGGCGCGACGGCCGTGGAGAGGAACCGGCAGATCGGAGGCCACAGGGCGTGAGGCTCCGGAAGACGGGCAGCTACAGAGACAGCGGATGGAAGAGCGGCGATCAGAGAGCGCAGGGAAAGGACTGACGGACCGGGTGACGACGGAGGATGCAGGTTGACAGCAGAAGAGGAAGAAACACTCAGAAAATACGGAGATATCATCGGCCTTCCGCACCCGGTGTCGAAGACGCATCCGGGGATGACCGCCTCTCAGCGGGCGGCGCAGTTTGCCCCGTTTGCGGCATTGACGGGATTTGACGATGAACTGGCGGAGACAGCCCGCTATACGGAAGAGCGGCGCACGCTGGATGAAAACCGCCGCGAGGAACTGGATCAGCGACTGCAGGAACTGCAGCTGGCACTGGACAGAAGAGATTCCGCACACGGTGCGGGCGATAACGGAAGTGTGACCGCGCAGATCACATATTTTTCTCCGGATGAGAAAAAAGAGGGCGGCGCCTATCGCACCATCAGGGGCGCTGTAAAGCGGATCGACCGCTATCTGCAGGCGATCATCATGGCTGACGGCACAGAAATACCGGCGGCTGATATTTACGGACTCAGCATATCTGCGGCCGATAATTACGGACTCAGCATATCTGCGGATACACCTGAGTGATGGCTGTTGACAGGGAGGATGATAACGATGTTCAGAAAAATGAGAAGATTTAAACAGCAGCTCACAGATGAGGAATGCGGAGAGATTCTGACAGAGCAGTGGAGAGGCGTTCTGGCGGTTCACGGCGACGATGATTATCCATATGCGCTGCCGATTAATTTTTACTATGATGCACCGGCGGGCGTCATCTATTTCCATGGCGCAAAAGAAGGACACAAGATCGATGCGATCCGCAGAGATCCAAAGGCTTCCTTCTGCGTGATCAATGACGGCGCGTATGAAGACGGCGACTGGTCCAGAAGGTTTAAAAGCGTGATCGTCTTCGGAAAAATCTATGAAGTGTCCGATCAGAAGGAGCATGACGACGCCATTCTGAAGCTCGGGAGAAAATACTATCCCACGGAGGAAGAGCTGAAGGGAGAAATCGACAGAGACGGCGCCAGGGCGCACATGCTGGCACTGAAGATCGAGTACATGTCCGGCAAAAAGGTGCATGAGAAATAACCGGCGGATGCATGGATATCGTTACTGTTCACTCTTTGTCAGCAACGGAACACATGGAGACTTCCAGCCTCGACGCGCGCTCGCTTGTCCTCGGCGTAGCGGTGGTAAGTTCGGCCATCGCTTTGCTCGTCCTCGCTAACCACCGACGCCTGCGGAGGTCTCGGCTTGGGAGTCTCCATGTGTTCCGTTGCCCTGGCAATGTCTGAACTGTAACTAGTAGATCGTAAATTAATTAGCTACACCAACTGACGGCTCAAAATCTTCCATCTTGTACTTCCAATGGTAGACAACGGGTGTCTCGTTGACTTCTTTGAAATATTTGTAGATGCGATCAATC
>Ga0256406_1000794_pt1 | contig 54424 bp, 51 predicted proteins | sample RumenRJG_03DNA_FD_185986 | JGI IMG/M metagenome (GOLD analysis project Ga0256406, IMG submission 185986) | Bovine rumen microbial communities from Lethbridge, Alberta, Canada - RJG_03 | ecosystem: Host-associated > Mammals > Digestive system > Stomach > Rumen | place: Canada: Alberta | collected...
GATAAGGCAGCTTGCAGACCGCATTACCATATTCTATATCATGGGAGGTTTTTTGTTTAGTCTTTGGAAAATCACCGCTAAAGCTAATACTGAACCCCCGGACTATCCGGGGGTTTTCTTTACACAACAAAAATCGTTCTTTACAAGCGGCTTCGCCGCAAATTTTTTGGGGTTTGTCAAGTACTTTTTTCAGATTTTGTCGTATTTTTTTCGACTTTTTTGCACAAAAAAGCACGCACCTTTCGATGCGTACTTGAACTATTTTATGAATTTCTTAAGTTAATGACATTGCTGATAACTGATAACTTTAAACGAATTAAGATGAACAATCCGGTTTTGCTCCAATGAGGGAGGTCTTATGAAAGTTCTTGCGTGGATTGAGGAGACGGCAAAGCGTTCGCTTACGCGGTTCGGGGCGGCTTCGCTCTGGGGGCTTGCTCTTTTTCTGCTGCTTTCTTACCTGAATCTCTGGGAGAAAGACCATATCGACCTGCTGGCGGTGCTCTTTGCCCTGGGGAATGGGGCTCTTTCATCGGTAGTTATAAAAATCTTTCTGGAAATAAAAAATCGGAAAGTGATGCCCCTGATTTACCTCTTCCCCGGGGTCATTTTCTATGGACTTTTCTCTCTCTATCAGGCGAAGTCTTACCTCATCCTGGGCGGGCTGGGCCTTGCGGCAGCTCTGACGGGCCTTCTCGTTTTCCTCCTTTCCGCGGAGAAAAAGGGAAAGTCTGCCTTTCCTCCCGTATTTCTGGCGGCTCTGGAATCATCCGGCCTGTCTCTCCTGACGGCGGGGGCCATTTCCCTCTGCATCGCGGCGGTGAATGCCCTTTTATTTCATCTGTCCTGGCGCTGGTGGACCGAGGCTTTCTATTTCGGCTTTTTCGTGGCTGGGTGGAATATGTTCCTCGCGGAAATTCCGGGGGTCCATGAGGAAATCGTCCTACCGCCCATGGCAGGCAAAGTGCTGACCCGGGTATTTCTCCCGCTTTATGGTATTTACCTCCTCATCCTGTACGGGTATCTTGGAAAAATCGCCTGGGCTTTTGAAATGCCCGAGGGCACCATGAACTGGTATGCTTCCATCGCCGTACTGGGCTATGTATTTTTCACCTTCATGCTCTATGGAAATAAAGATGAAAAAATTTCCCGACTCATCCGCCGGGGCGGCATCCTGCTCATCCCCATCGTGGCAGTCCAGCTCTGGGGCGTGTATATCCGCTATACCGCCTATGGTCTCACCACCTGGCGGTACCTTTCCATTGTCTGCACGTTTTATGGCATCATCGTCATGGCTTCCGGCATTTCCGGGAAACCCATCCGTCCCCTTTTCCTGCTGGGAGCGCTGCTTTCTCTCCTGCTCACGGTTACGCCGGTAAATATCATCGATATTCCCGCCAAAGACCAGCAGGCAAGGCTTATCGAAGTTCTGGAAAAGTACCATATGCTTTCCCATGGAAAAATCCTTCCCGGAAATGTGGAAGGGAAAGACCGGGAGACGCTCCTTTCCGCTTACCATTATCTGCACTATGACCGTTCAAGGGAGACCGATCCATTCATCGTGACCGTTTCCGAATCGGAAGTGTTAAAGGAAATAGGGGAAAGAAATCTGCCGGAACCAGAAGAAGTGAAAGAACTTTCCTATTTCCGGCTCACCGCGCCTATCCGCGAAATGTCCGTGGAAGGGTGGAAGCGACTGATCCCGTTTAAAGGGAAAATCACGGACGGAAAGATCACCGTGAAATCGGAAACCGGGGAAGAAACCTTCGACGTGGGACCTTTCATGGAAAAATTCCCGAAAGAAGGGAAGCGGCAGTATGATGAACCGGTCTTCTTTGACCCCGATGAGCATCACCGGCTGTATTTCAAAGCAGTCAATTTTGAAGAAGGAAAACCGGTCCACGGGGAAGGGATTCTGCTGGAGAAGTGAATCCGGAAGAATCGAAAGGCAGCTGCTTATAGGGAAACTGTACATTTATAGTTTATAGTTCTTAGTTTTTTAGTGTCTGAGGCCTCACATCGAAACGGGAAGCGCGGCCTTTTCCTGTGATAAAAAAAGCCCGCCTGGATTTCAAGCGGGCTTTCCTTTTACTAACAACTAACCACTAGATTATTTCGTCCCGAAAATTCTGTCGCCGGCATCGCCGAGGCCCGGAAGGATGTATTTCTTCTCATTCAGCTGACGGTCAAGGGCAGCGGTGTAAATCGGCACTTCCGGATGGGCTTTGTTCACCACTTCCACCCCTTCCGGAGCAGCTACGAGGCACATGAATTTGATATTCTTTACGCCATGTTCTTTCATCATATCGATAGCTGCCACGGCAGAGCCGCCGGTAGCCAGCATGGGGTCCAGCAGGATGAAATCACGGTTGATCACATCCGGCAGTTTGCAGTAATATTCGATCGGTTTCGCGGTGACAGGATCGCGGTAGAGCCCGATGACGCCCACTCTGGCGGAAGGAACGAGATCCAGGAAACCATCGACCATGCCGAAGCCTGCGCGGAGGATGGGGACGATGCCCAGTTTCTTGCCGGCTACCCGTTTGCCGACAGTCTTTTCAAGAGGAGTTTCAATTTCAAAATCTTCCAGCGGCAGGTCCCGGGTCAGTTCATAACCCATGAGCAGGGTGATTTCCTTCAGAAGCGTGCGGAATTCGCCGGAGCTGGTGCCCTTCTGGCGCATAATAGTCAGCTTGTGCTGAATCAGCGGATGATCAATGACATGAATCTGCATAATTGCCTCCCTCGGTAAATGATGATACGTATTTTGCTGATTTCATTGTAGCACAAATGGGGATTCGTTGAGAGAAAATTTATCCCGAAAAGGGAAACTGCTTTTGGTTAACTTTGGAAAATCGGATTTCGGATTTGGGATTGCGGATTGCGGGAAGGGGTGCCGCTGATGCGGCACGATTATATATGGGGATTCTGCACAGGCGGGGGAAATCCTTTCCGGCCATTCGTTTTTCCCATATATCGATTAAACCGGTATATGCGGGCCAAGTGCCCGTGCGCGGAGCGCACTATATTTGATTGGCTGGCGCAGCCAGCCATATCCATAACGAAGAACGAACAACGAATAACGAAGAACGATTTGACAAACCTTCCCAGGGACAAGTGTCTCTACCCGTTATCTCCCCAAAATTTACCATTTCTTTATAACCTCCTTCTCATAAAAATAATGACAACGAGTCACTTTTGTTGTAAAATAAAAATACTGAATCAATGATAAACTGGGGTCAGAAGGACCTTTGATTTAGAAAAGAGGATATATATGAAACATAGTAAAATCACCGCTCTGCTCTGTGCGCTGGCCATCGCCGGCACTGGGGTTTCCTCTGTATTTGCAGAAGAGGCCAAAGCGCCGTCGGAAGCGGAATTGATCTCCACTGTCATGGGAACGGAAGCTCCGAAGGCAGAAGCGGCAGAAACAGCTGCTCCCGCAGCAGGAACCGCTGAAACGGCCAAAGCGCCGGAAGTGGATTATACGGATGCCCTGCTGAAGGGCCTGTCCCTGACTCTTCCGGACGTACAGAAATCCGTGGATGAAGGGACCTTCAAGAACCTTTCTCCGGAAGCGCCGAAGCCCATCCCCGAACCGGAACCGATTCCTGAACCGGAGCCCGAGCCGGAACCGGCGCCGGAGCCCGAACCGGAACCTGAGCCGGAACCGGCCCCGAAGCCGAAGTATACCGCCGACCAGGGTGAAACAGCCAATGAAATCACTTCCGACGGCTCCTATGACGGCGTGACTTATATTTCCGAAAAGGATAATGAAAATGCCCTCCGCGTATCCATGGCCTACATGGATGCAAAGGATGATACCTTCACCAAGAGCGGCAATGTAGATGATCCGGTCAATTCCGATCTCTACGGCAAGAACGCAGCCCTCCTCGTATCTCACGGCGGACACGGCGCATTTACGAATGCAAAGATTTCCACCACCGGAACCGGCGCTGCCGGCGCTTACGGCTACAGCAAAGGAACTTATGTCAACCTCACCGATTCCACAGTGGACACCACCGGAAATTATGCGCCGGCTGTGGAAATTACGGAAAAGGCCATGATGAAACTGGCCAATACCACGGTCACCACCACCGGTTATGCATCACCGGCCATGAAAGTGGGCAAGAACGGAGGCATCCTCCTCGCTGAAAACAGCCATTTCACCACCAGCGGCCAGGAATCCCACGGCGTATACACCACCGGCGACGTAACGGTCACCAATGGCACCGTCAACGCACAGCAGACCAAAGCTGCAGTCATTAAGAACAACAATACCCTCACCCTTGAAAATTCCACTCTTGAAGGGAATGAAACCAATTCCGTCTTCTACAACATCGTCCTCTGCGGCAATGAAGAAGCCATCGGAACCATGGGCACCCAGCAGTTCAATGCGACCGACTCCACCCTGATTTCCCATAACGGAGGCATGTTCTATGTCACCGGCACCCATGGGAGAATCACCCTTGTAAATACATCCATCCAGCAGGATGCTGACAAGCCAGTCCTCACCGCGACCGGCAACGACGGTACTTTCGGCTGGGGCGAAGCAGGCAGCAACGGCGGCCATGTACAGCTCGTCCTCCAGAAACAGAACCTCACAGGAAATATCCTGGTCGATTCCATCTCCGACGTGAACGTAAACCTGACCGAAGCCTCCACCTGGACCGGCGCGATTCATATCGTTCCCAACGCTGAAGGAGGCATGGCCTATGCCACCAATGCGGATATCTTCATCTCCGAAGGCTCCACCTGGAACCTCACCGAAGACAGCGAAGCCACAACCGTAAGCAATCTGGGCACCATCAACTACAACGGACACAAGATTACCCTTGCCGACGGAACCGTCATGCAGGGCTGATTCTTATGAAATCAGGCAGGTCTCTCATCTCGAGAGGCCTGTTTTTGGATGGGAAAGTGGGTGTTTAGCCGTTAGCAGAATTTCATCCGTGCCGGGAAAGGGGTCATGGCTAATAGCGAATGGCTGAATCCCGGAAGGAGACTGTTTTGTGGAAAAAACTTTACATTGAGGTTAATGGTTACAAGGTTTATTGGCTGTGTAGTCAATCAGGTGGAAATGCTGTACATTGGGGTTAATGGTTAATAGGTCCGCAGACTTTGGGTCGAAAGGGAAACGGTATTGCGGAAAACTGTACATTGGGGTTAATGGTTAATAGGTCCGCAGACTTTGGGTTGAAAGGAAGCTGTTTAGCGAAAAGCTGCACATAGAGGTTAATGGGTAATGGAGGGCAAACTCGGGCGAAAGCAAAATATAAAAATTGCGGCCAAAGGCCGCCACCTTCCCGATAACCCCGAAAATCCCCGAGATCATTCCCGACATTCCCGAAACAAAAGTTATTTCATCATAAAGTCTCCATATAAAAGACGCCTTCATAACATGCCATTTGCATATGGGCCCCATAAAAAATCGTGCCGCATCAGCGGCACACCTTCCCCCAATCCGCAATCCCCAATCCGCAATCCGATTTATCGCAAATGACTCTATCCCCTGTGAGACCTGATGACTATTCACAAAACTATGTTCTCTATATCAAAACGTCTCTGATTGTGATATAGTGATTCATATGTATCTTTATTTCATATAACATAGACCAAGAAAGGCGGAGTTCGATGAATATTATTGATGAACTGAAATGGCGTGGCGCTGTCAACCAGCAGACGGACGAGGAAGGATTGTACAAACTGGTAGGGGAGAAGTCTATTTCCCTCTATTGCGGTATCGATCCAACCGGTGACAGCATGCACATCGGTCATCTGATTCCATTTATGATCCTGAAGCGTTTCCAGCTGGCCGGCCATCATCCGGTCATCGTCATCGGCGGAGGCACCGGCTCCATCGGCGATCCTTCCGGCAGAAAGACGGAAAGAGTCCTCCAGACTATGGATACCATTCAGCACAATGCAGAATGCCTCACGGCCCAGATGAAGAAACTTTTCGGCGAAGACGGTTTCACCATGGTGAACAACTACGACTGGCTGTCCAGGATTTCCCTCCTCGATTTCCTTCGCGACTATGGCAAACTTTTCAATATCAATACCATGCTGGCCAAGGAAGTGGTGGCTTCCCGTCTGGATACCGGTATTTCCTTCACCGAATTTACCTACCAGATCCTCCAGTCCATCGATTTCAAGATGCTCTATGATCATTACAATGTGCAGCTCCAGATCGGCGGGGCTGACCAGTGGGGAAATATTACAAACGGCGTCGATCTTCTGAGAAAGACGGAAGACGTCCATGACGCATTCGGCCTCACCATTCCGCTCATGCTGAAAGCAGACGGCACGAAATTCGGCAAGACAGCCGGCGGTGCCGTATGGCTGGATCCGAAGAAGACTTCCCCCTACGAATTCTACCAGTTCTGGTTTAACCAGGATGACCGGGACGTAGTGAAATACCTGAAATACTTCACCTTCCTCTCCCACGAAGAAATCGATGCTCTTGAAAAAGAAGTGGCAGAGCACCCGGAACACAGAAATGCCCAGAGAAAACTGGCCGAAGAAGTCACCCGCTTCGTCCATGGTGAAGCAGGACTTGCCCAGGCACAGAAAGTCACCGAAGCCCTCTTCTCCGGCAATATCCAGGAACTCTCCGGTGAAGAAATCGAAGGCGCTTTCAGAAATACAAAAGGCGGCGAAGTCCACGAAGCGCCGATTAATATCGTGGAAGCCCTCGTCCAGGCAGGCGTTGAAAAATCCAAGCGCCAGGCCAGAGAAGACGTCAAAAACGGAGCTATCCGCGTGAACGGGGTCCAGGTGAAAGACATCGAAGCCACCGTCTCCGCCCATCCGAATACCGACGGAAAATTCATCATCGTGAGAAAAGGAAAGAAGAACTACTTCTCTATCGCTGTGAAATAAAAGTGGTAAGTGATAAGTGGTAAGTGAAGGATATGGTTTTCCTGCGGAAAACCAATCTTATATAGCCCTTCGGGCTGAACAATTTCAGATCAAACGCCTGCGGCAGGCAATCCTCCGCAGGCTTTTTGTGTGGAAGCGATGAGATAACGGATTTTTACCCCGCCTGTGCAGAGCCCCCATATATACTCAGCGGCCCTCAGGCCGCCACCTTCCCGACCACCCCGATCACCCCGATGGTCCCGACCGCCCCGATTCAAAACCTTTTTCACCGGAAAGTTCGCCTTACCCTATATTTCCAGGTTCTCCATTTCTCGTCCTTCCAAAACATGCTATACTAAAAATAATAAACCTCGTGATAGAAAAGGAGAAAAGCCATGAAATTTGCTTTCAATCACAACAATTTCAACGTGCTCGATTTAGAGAAGAGTATCGCTTTCTATGAAGAAGCTCTGGGACTCAAAGTAGTGGGTGAGTACAAAGCTCCGGACGGCTCCTTTATCCTCGCTTACCTGGGGGACGGGGAGACGAAACACCGGCTGGAACTCACCTGGCTCAGGGACAGGAAAGACCCCTACAATCTGGGAGACAATGAATTCCACCTGGCCTTCGACGTGGACGATATGGAAGCGGCCCACAGGAAACATCAGGAAATGGGCTGCATCTGCTATGAAAATCCGGCCATGGGCATCTATTTCATCCTTGACCCTGACGGATACTGGATTGAAATCATCCCGGGAGGCAAATGATGGACCCTATCTTTGTAAGAACTGCAAGAGTGATCGGTGAAGAAGGGGTCGACCTCCTTTCTGCGAAAACGGTAGCCGTCTTTGGCATAGGCGGCGTAGGCTCCTATGCGGCAGAAGCCCTCGTACGATCCGGGGTAGGCCACCTCATTTTCATCGATAAAGACGAAGTGGAAGATTCGAACCTGAACCGCCAGCTCGTGGCCGACCGGACGACCATCGGCAGAAACAAGGCGGAAGTCATGGTGGAAAGAGCCCACCGGGTGAATCCCGCCTGTGATGCGAAAGCATATCCTGTATATTACAAGGCAGGAGATGAAGATTTCATTAAAAATCTTCATGCCGATTATATCATCGATGCCATCGACGACGTACCGGCCAAAGTTTCCATTGCCGAAATCTGCTATAAACTGAAAATTCCGCTCATTGCCTCCATGGGCACCGGCAACCGCCTGCGCCCGGAAATGCTGCAGATTGCAGATATCAATAAAACTTCCGTCTGTCACCTGGCAAGGAAGATGAGGAAAGAACTGAAAGACCGGAGGGTCCGCCACCTGACCGTGGTTTACTCCAAAGAACTTCCCCATAAACCCATCGGAGAAGGCCACGCGCCGGGCTCCACCTCCTTCGTGCCGCCTGTTTCCGGCATGATGATGGCAGGCTACGTCGTAAGGAGCCTCCTCAAAGAAAAAAACATCACCTGATTTCTTTGTTTCCGAAAGAAAGGAAATAAAAATGGCAGAAATCCTTCATCCCGACTGGATCACAGTCAAAGACAACGGAATAGACCATGCCGGTTACGACCAGGAATGGTACCCCGAGAAAAGGCAGAAACTGGCCGGCTGCGGCCCCACGGCCGGCAGCATGATGGCTGCCTATATCGAAAGAAAACAGCAGGGAAAAATCGTCGCCACCCGGGATGAAGCCCTCTCCGTCATGCTGGAAATATGGAAATACGCCACACCCCGCATGCACGGCCTCTACAAGACCCGCTGGCTCAAAGAAGGCCTCACGGAATACATGAAAGAGAGAGGACTCAAAGGAAAGGTAGAAGCCCTTCCCATCCCCTCCATCCGGCTGCTCGCCCCGAAACTCCCCAAAGTGGCAGCCTTCATCACCGAAGGCTTAGAGGCCGACTGCCCCATGGGTTTCCTCAACCTCCACTCCGGAGACGAACCCATTCCCTACCACTGGCACTGGATGCCCCTCGTCAAAATCGAAGAAAAAGAAGGGGAATACTACTGCACTCTCTGGGATGAAGGAAAACCCCACGTCTTCAACCTGGGAAACTGGCTGGCAAAGACGAAATTCGGGGGAGGGTTCGTACGGATTATTGGGTCATGATGATTCCATTTCGGAAATAAAGCCATAAAATGAAACGCCCGTATCGAAAGATGCGGGCGTTTTTGCGTTGAAAGTTATTGGTGAAGCTAGAAATACAGAATAAGCAGGAACATTTATCTTGTATTTAATTTTTCAATGCTATGTGCTTTATGTTGAGCTGTTGTCCAATCATCATAGTGAATAAACGTTGTGGCATTTTTATAATCACCAAATACCGATTCCGGCATGGCACCATAAACAAGAATAATTTGAGGCTCAAGCGTCTCAAGCATGGCTTCAAGACCGGATTTAAAGAAATATTTATCATCTTTATGTTTGATGCATCCATAGGTACCAATAGCAATGATACTGTGCTTTTCAACTCCCAGAAATGCTGCTCTTTCCGGAAGTCTCTTTGTGGTATAGGTATCTTCGGTGCCCCATCGTATTTGAGGAATCACGTAAATGCCATTCTTCTGAAAATAATACCCGATAGCACGATTTCGGTAAATATTTGTGATTTGAACGGACAGTGGAGCGTCACGATAGAGAGAACAATCCGGCGAGATTATGGCACTGAATTTTTTGAAATCATCAATGTAATGCTCCGGATGAATCAGAATATCTGAGAAACAGATGTCTTTCTCAAAAAAACCAATAGCAGCCTGTCGATTGTTGCATTGTCTTCGAAAGGAGAAAGGGATAATCGACGATGGGATAAGAAAGGACTTTGGCCTTTTTATAATTGGAATTTCGAGGATTCCATCAAAATCAGCCCCGGCAACTAATTCTGGATTACATCCATCATCCAATATAGCTTTACGCATCTTCATCTTGTACCTCGTGAATTTCTGGCGGCACGTTGCCAATCCATACAGAAATATCTTTTTTATAACAGGGGCATTTTTTAAGAATCGGAATAGGATTTTTGATTGGGGCCTCTGTTTTAATGATAAAGCAGTGTTTGTTAAATGGGCATTGGGTAGGACAACGATAGGTATATTCTTTTCTCATAGGATCTCCATGTTCATTAGTTCGCTTATTTCTAACAAGAAAACTTGAAAAATCAGGGAATAAATGAATATTCCCACAAAAAGAATTGTATTAAATTTCATAAGGGAAATCAGGGCTTATTGAATAGGAAATGCCTGCCTTACTTAAAGCACGCGCTATACTTTGGATAATTTCAGCTTTATCGGTTAGACTTCCAGTTCCAAATTGAAGGTATTTTTTTGATGCAGGGTAATTACAATGAAACAGACGAGCTGTTACCCGGATCATATCGATAGATGGATTCTCAGTTGGAAACAACTTTATGGAATATTGAATTTTATCAAGGTGAATTGGTGGAATGTAAGTAGTGACTAGATTCCAGTTACATTTGGGACATTTATAGCCACAGGATAAACCTTTTATAAAGTAGACCATTTCTGTTCCACACTTATCGCATTTCATTTTCTTTTACCTCCTTGGGGATAGAAAGTTTTAAATTTTCCTAGTCTATTCAATAATGGTTGTGGAGAACCGTTTACAATATGTCCATCGGCTACTAAATATATTCCGCTTGGCCAAGCCCATAAAAAAGAAGTGGGAGCCTTGACTGGACGATTGAGCTTATTTGCCAAATTTTGGGCGAATCCATTCGGGATTTTTCCTGTGCTGCAAGATAACAAACGTATTGCTCCGTCTTTATATTCTGGATTGGATTTCAGCAATCTTGCTAAAATTCTATGATTAATACTTAAGAGCTTTCCTTTGAATGCTATTTTAATGTCGGTTGGACTGCCATGAGCAATGATATCGTAAAAGCCATTGCTGTCGATATCTTTTCTCCGTTTAATATTTCTTGAAAAATCATCATTCTTTATCATCAGGTCCATACTGCCCGGAGCAGCAGACATACCTCGAGTTTTGCTGTATAATCCGCTGTTTCCGCTGCCCATCAGAATGTACCTCCAATCAGTTTCTCTTTTTGGGAAGTACTTTTTACGATATAAAAGCGCGATGAAACTTTGTAAAACTTATAATTGCTGAACATTGCAAACCTCCAAAATGTAACTGTGAGGTTCTGCAATGCAGCATGTCAGGGCAGCTCTTTTGCAAGTAACCTTATGAAATTAAATCAGAACTGATAAAGTCGTTAATACAACCATATATCATTATCGGTTATTTGATTGATCATCTCCTTAACAGTGTACCCATCTCTGGAAATCATAAGTATATCCTCTGGTTTTTCCACTTCTGTAGTTTCTTTGTAGAATTCACAGAAGGAAAAGACATATTTCCCGTCAAGAGTTCCCTGGGTTATGGAGTATTCCTTTCCATGAAAATTAAATTCAATTTCATGACCATGCTTAAGATAATCGATGAGTTGTTCCTGCGTCATTTTTTTATTGCTCCTTCTGTTTCCAATCTGGTCAAAGTTCCGTCTTCATTTTTTATCCACTTATGTTCATGGGGGACATTGGGGTGTAATTTCGCATTCCCGTGATTGGTATAATCGATATCAAGATAAGGTTTTCCATCTTCACCATAATATCTTTCTTGAGTTAGACTGTCATTTTTTGTGATTCTTAATACAGAATTGGGAATTCCGGTAAATGAAATATGGTGTGAATCTGTTTCATTTGATACAGTGTCTACTTTTTTTATTGACGCTGAACCGGCAGAATTATAATCTTTTCCGTTTACCGGTTTATTTTGCTTATTATTTAATGAATTGTCTGCACCCCGTGTCTTTTGATATAATCCGCTTCTGCCGCTGCCCATTAGGAAGCACCTCTCATGAGAAAATGCATTTTGCAGAAGGAATTGTAGTTGCCAGTGTAATAGGATTGTTTGTGATGCTTTGGGATTTGATGCATTGAGATACCTCCATAAAAGAAAGGGATTCTGCAATGCAGCATGTCAGGGCAGCTCTTTTGCAAGTAACCTTATGAAATTGTAAATATCAGGAAGCGAGGCCCAGGTTTTTCAGGCGATACATCATGGCACTATTGGAAACGCTGAATTCCATGGCCATCTGCGCGATGATAGCTTTTGATTGTGGATCTTCCAGGTATAAATGCCCCTGGCTTCCATTGAATTGAGTAAGAATGCGTTCAGTGAGATCTTCCGGCATAAGGAAAGCAGCAGCACAGTAGTTGGCCTGGTGTTCGCATATTTCCAAAGAAGTTCGCCGGCGGAACTGACCATTCAGGGCTGATGCTGTCGAAGTATGAGTGTAATCCGGGTTACTATGGGCAAAGCATCTTTTGTGAAGGACCTGATGGAAAACTTCGTGCATTACCGTGAAATTCTCCCGTCCCCGGTATGGTTCTTCTGTGAGCGTACTGTCTATCAGAATAGTGCCTTTGTCAAGTGCAATGGTGAGTGGCTTCATACCGGGCTCATAATAAGGTTTAGGCCACACATACAGATAGCCATCTTTGAAAGCGGTCAATCCCAGGATGCTTTGATCCGGAGTGATGTATTTCCAGTCATAAGGTGCATTCAGGCAATTTTCGATAACTGCATATACATCGATAGGCTTAGCTTTATAAAGCCTTTCCGGGTCAAATCTTTTTAACAAATCTACTGCTTTTTCTTCCAATTGCCGACGAGTGTAATTGTAGTGAATCAATGATCAGAGTTCTCCTTTCGTTTACCCTCAAGCATTTCGATGACTTTCTGCCATTCCTTTTCTCCGGCTCCCTGATCTCTTGCCATGCGCAGTGCGACACGGACCTTATCATTTCCCATGATGTAATCCGGCAAATCGGGGGAGACAGAATTTTCCCTTTCTTCACCGGCCAGATCATACATTTGATGAGCCTCATCAGAATTCAGGTCCAGAATACGTACAAGCTCATCCAGCCTGTCTTTCTGAGGCGGATAGCGATGGCCTTTTTCGATATCACTCATAAAAGCCGGAGCAATATCAAGGGCCTTAGCCAGCCCACGCAGAGTCATTCCTTTTGCTTTTCGCTTTTGCTCAATAAATTTTCCAAAATTGCCAGTCATGATTTCTTCCTCCTTAAGTAAGCTTGTTCGCGAATTAGATTACAAATAAATCGTAGCATGACAGAAAATAAAAGTCAATACCATGTTCGCAAAAATCTTACATTCGTTTACTTGAAGCATTTTGCCGATTATAATAGAGATAGATTTTTAAAAGGAATCATTTAATAAAAGGATTGATACAGGGGGAAAACATGGACAATACAAATTTCGGGCAGCTGGTTTCATTTATCTTCGGCATTGCCAATGACTGCCTGGTGGATGTATATGACGTTGGGGATTACCGTAAAATCATTCTTCCCATGATGGTCATCCGTCGTTTTGATGCCGTTTTGGAACCGACGAAAAATGAAGTACTTTCCATGAAGAAAATGCTCGATGCAGCAGGAATAACTGACCAGGATGAAGCTCTTTGCCATGCTGCAAAAGAAGCTTTCTGCAACAGCTCTCCCTATACACTTTCAGATTTAAAGGATCGGACCAGCCAGCAGCAGCTCAAATCCGATTTCATCCTTTACCTGGATGGATTTTCAAAAAATGTACAGGATATCATTAATAAATTTGAATTCCGGAAGCAAATTGATAAACTGTCGGAGCATGATATCCTGGGCCTTCTGATTTCCAAATTTACCGATTCCTCCATCAACCTTTCCAGTCGTCTGGTAACAAATGCTGCCGGAGTGAAATTGCCGGCTCTTGACAATCACACCATGGGCACGGTATTCGAAGAAGTCATCCGTCGGTTCAATGAAGAAACAAATGTCACCGATGCAGGGCGTCACTTTACGCCGAGGGATATTGTCGAATTGATTACGGATCTGGCTTTTGTGCCGGTGCAGGATAAAATACAGAGCACCACGTACCGTATTTATGATGGAGCCTGTGGCACAGGGGGTATGCTGACTGTGGCAGAAGGCCGGATTCAGGAACTGGCCCAAATGCGGGGAAAAGACGTTTCCATTCATTTATACGGTCAGGAAGTGGCTGATGAGACGTATGCCATTGCTAAAAGCGATATGCTTGTAAAAGGCGAAGGGACTCAGGCGGATAATATATACTTTGGCTCTACCATCTCCCAAGACGCCCTCTCCGGGGAAACTTTTGATTTCATGCTTTCCAATCCGCCTTTTGGCACTCCATGGAAAACCGATTTAAAAATCTGGGGTGATATCAAGAAAAATGAAATTACCGACGAACGATTCATAATTCAGGACCAGGGGGAAGAAGTCTCTCTCCTGCCGGATATCGGGGATGCCCAGATGCTTTTCCTGGCGAATAATATCAGCAAAATGAAAAATAATACAGAGTTGGGCAGCCGGATCGTGGAAGTCCATAATGGCTCTTCTCTTTTCAATGGGAAAGCCGGGCAGGGACCTTCCAATCTGCGTCAGTATATCATCGAGCATGACTTACTGGAATGTATAGTCGCCCTTCCGGAGAAAATGTTTTACAATACCGGCATCGGTACCTATCTATGGGTCCTTTCCAACAGGAAAGAAGAGCGGAGGAAAGGAAAAGTCCAGCTCATCGATGCCACATCCTTCAAATCACCCCTTCGGAAAAACCTGGGTGAAAAGAATACGGAAATCACACCGGCCATCAGAGAAAAAATCCTGAAACTCTATGAAGACTATGAAGAAGCGGACCGGGAGTACAGCCGCGTATTCCCCAATAGTGAATTCGGATACTGGGAAGTGCCGGTCTACCAGCCCAGGCTGGACGAAGAAGGAAAACCAATCCTCGATAAGAAAGGGAATCCTGTGAAACCGGATGTGGATAAGGAAATCGTCCCTTTTACCTATGAAGGCGGTATCGAAGCCTTCTTTGAAAATGAAGTGAAACCCTATGCGCCATTAAGCTATCTGAAACCGGGGACGGAAAAGACAGGTTATGAGCTGTCCTTCACGAAATACTTCTATAAACCGGTGCAGCTGAGGACATTGGAAGAAATCAGGAAGGATATTTTAGTAGTAGAGGAAGAAACAAATTACCTTGTTAAGGAAATTTTAGGAGAATAAACATGTTACGGTCGTATGGTTCGTATCAGGAAAGTTTTGTCCCTTGGCTGAGAAGAATACCTTCTCATTGGAAATGGGTGCGTAATGGGGCAATATTTGATTATCATCAAGACCTCATTGGAAAAGATTTTTCTCAATTTCAATTGCTTTCATTAACAACTGAAGGAGTAAAAGAAAAAGAAATAGAGAATGTTAAGGGGAAAGTGCCAGCTTCCTATGAGAGCTATCAAAAAGTCTATCCTGGAGATATGATATTCTGTTTATTTGATTTGGATGTTTCTGCTGTTTTTGCGGGGAATTCACAATATTATGGGATGATAACATCCGCATATGATGTTGCAACTCCTAAAAAGTCATTTAATGCAGCATATCTAAAATATTGGTTTCAGTCCGTATTCGTAGGGAGATATTATAAAATTTATGCAAAGTCAGTTCGTTTTACAATAAAGTGGGATAATTTCAAATCAATAAAAAGCCCAGTCCCTCCTCTTGAAGAGCAGGACCAGATTGTCCGTTATCTGGACTGGCAGGTTTCCCATATCGATCGGCTGATTCAGGGGTACCGGCGGGAAATCGAACTGTTGGAAGAGGAGAAAGAAACGCTCATCAATCAGGCGGTTTCCAGGGGAATCGATCATAGACCTTTGAAACCAAGCACAGTCAGCTGGATGCCTGAAATTCCTGAAAATTGGAAAATGATTTATGCAAAAAAACTTTTTCAGGAACGAAAAGATAAAGCATTTGCGGAGGATGAGCAATTAACATCATCACAAAAGTATGGGATTATTTCTCAAAAGAAGTTTATGGATTTAGAGGGCAGGAGAGTTACCATCGTTCTGAAAGGGAATGATATACTGAAACATGTTGGAAAAGGGGATTTCGTAATCAGTATGCGCAGCTTTCAGGGGGGATTGGAATTCAGTGATGTGGAAGGTAAGATTAGCTCTGCCTATGTAATGCTTATTCCCCGAGAAGGGAAAGTATGCAATGATTATTTCAAGTATCTTTTCAAATCAAAGTTGTATATAAAAGCATTACAGGGAACTTCGGATTTGGTCCGTGATGGACAGGCATTGCGGTATGCTAATTTCGCAAAGGTTTCGTTACCGGAAATTTCCTATGAGGAACAGGCCAGAATCGCTGCATATATTCAAAAAAATACCTATGAGATTGATAAATTAATCCCTTTGTTTAAACAGAAAATGAATTTACTCAAGGAGTATCGTATCCGGCTGATTTCTGATGTCGTAACCGGGCAGATGGATGTGCGGGGAGTTCGGGTGCCGGATGAGGGGAAATGATTCGGTTATTTCCCTTATGTGATGGATGAAACGGAGGCGGAGTCATGCCGACGAATGTGAAGGAAAATGGTTTGGAATCATTGATTGTCCAGAGTCTGGTGAATGACTGTCACTATGAGCAGGGGACGAATCAGGACTATAACGTGGTCTATGCCATTGATGAGGAAAGGCTTTTCCGTTTTTTGCGGACTACACAGAAAGAGAAGATGGAAGCCCTTCATATCCTGGATAATCCACTGGAGAAGGACCGCTTCCTGAAGCAGCTGGATAGAAAGCTGAAGACGGACGGTGTGATTTCCATCCTGCGGAAAGGAATGAAGTACAAGCATCTGACGTTGGAAATGTTCTATGTCCGCCCTTCTGCGGAAAATCCCAAAGCGGCAGAGTTTTATAGAAAAAACATATTCAGCGTGACTAGACAGCTGCAGTATTCGAAAGAGAATGCCCGTCTGGCGCTGGATGTGGCTCTTTTCCTGAATGGCCTTCCCATCATCACTATGGAACTAAAGAATCAGTTGACCTGCCAGAATTATAAGGATGCGATTCATCAGTACAGGATGGACCGGTCGCCGAAGGAAAAACTTTTTGCCTTCAAGCGCTGCATGGTTCATTTTGCTGTAGATGACAATGAAATATGGATGTGCACGCAGCTTAGGGGAGAAAAGTCCTGGTTCCTGCCATTTAACAAAGGCTATCACGATGGGGCAGGAAATCCGCCGAATCCGGAGGGATTGAAAACTGATTATCTGTGGAAGGACATCCTGACGAAAGATGAGCTTTCCAATATTATTGAAAACTATGCCCAGGTTATTGCAGAAAAAGATGAAGATACCGGAAAAACAACCTATAAGCAGATTTTCCCACGGTACCATCAGTTAAAGGTGGTTATTTCCCTTCTGGCTGATGCAAAGCGGGATGGGGTGGGGCACAGATACCTTATACAACATTCAGCGGGTTCCGGGAAATCGAATTCCATTGCCTGGCTTGCTCATCAGCTGGTAACTTTAAAGGATAATAAAAATCTGCCCATTTTTGATACGGTGATTGTTGTAACGGACCGCATCAATCTGGATAAGCAGATCAAGAATACGATTCGCCAGTTTATGCAGGTTTCCTCTACGGTGGGGTGGGCGAAAAGCAGCGGTGAGCTTCGAAAGCTTCTTGAAGACGGTAAAAAAGTCATTATCACTATCGTTCATAAATTTCAGTTTATTCTGGAAGATATTTCCGATACCTATAGGAATCGTCATTTTGCCATCCTGATTGATGAGGCTCATTCCAGTCAGAATGGAAGCCTGGCTGCCAAGATGAATCTGGTATTGTCCGGTTCTATACTTGATGATGAGGATGATCTGGAAGATAAGATCAATACCATTATTGAAGGCCGCAGAATGGTAAAAAATGCAAGTTACTTCGCCTTTACCGCTACCCCAAAGAATAAAACGCTGGAAATGTTTGGGAAAAAAGTGAGTGAACCGGATGGGACAGTCCATTTCGAGCCTCATTACATTTATACGATGCGGCAGGCTATAGAAGAAGGATTTATCCTGGATGTGCTGCAATACTATACGCCGGTAAAAAGTTATTACAAACTGGCGAAGACGGTTGCGGATGACCCTGAATTTGACAAGAAAAAAGCCCAGGCCATTCTCCATTATTATGTAGAGTCTAATGAGTATGCCATCCATGAAAAAGCAGCCATCATGGTCGAGCATTTTCTTTCCCAGGTAATCGGGCATGCTAAAATTGGCGGCCAGGCGCGAGCTATGGTCATCGCAAGCAGTATCCGGCGGGCAGTGACTTATTATCATGCGATTTCCGAATTACTTAAAGAACATCATAGTCCTTATAAGGCAATCATAGCATTCTCCGGGACAACAAGAGATGGCGGTCGTGATGTATCCGAAGCAGATTTAAATGGTTTCCCCAGCGGAAGTATAGAGAAAATGTTCAAGCATGATCCTTACAGGATTCTGGTGGCAGCCAATAAATTCCAGACCGGATTTGATGAACCTCTTCTTCATACCATGTATGTGGACAAGGGACTTTCAGATATTAAGGCAGTCCAGACGTTATCGCGTCTCAACAGGAGCTGTCCGGGGAAAAAGGATACTTTTATTCTGGATTTTGTAAATGATCCGGAAATAATCAGGCAGGCTTTTAATCGATATTACAAAACTACTATCCTATCAGGTGAAACTGATGTCAATAAACTGAATGACCTGATGGATACCATGGAATCTATTCAGGTCTATACCAGTGAAGATGTCAATCGATTTGTGGAATTATATCTGAATGATGTGCCAAGAGAACAGCTGGATCCTATATTAGATCATTGTACGGATGTGTATAAAGGGTTGATTATGGAGGAGCAGATTGAATTCAAGAGTACTGCAAAAGCTTTCGTTAGAACGTATAATTTCCTTGCGTCCATTCTTCCCTATGGCTCATCAGCATGGGAAAAGCTTTCCATATTTCTCAAGCTCCTTCTGCCAAAACTGCCTTCACCAAGAGGTGAAGATGGTACGATCGATCTACTTCAGGATGTAGATCTGGAAAGTTATCGGGCAGAAGCGAAAGAGACCATGCGCATTCAGCTTGATAACGAAAATGGAAGGATTGATCCTATTCCGGTTGGAACAGACGTGGGGATAGATGTGCCGGAAATGGATACGCTGACCCATATTCTTGATGAATTCCATGAACGTTTCGGTAATATTGCCTGGACTGATGAGGATAAGATTAAAAAGCAGATTGCCGAACTGCCTGAAATCGTTAAAAAGGATAAGCGATATCAGAATGCAATGAAGTATTCCGATGCGCAGAATGCCAAGGATGAAAGTGACAGAGCTACAAATGAGGCCATTCTTTCTTCCATGAACAGTGGAATCGAACTGTACCGTGAAGTTCAGAATAACGAATCTCTCAGGAATTGGATTCTTAAAATGGTTTTTGATATGACTTATAAAAAAGAATCAGAGCATGTGCAGGAATATCCAACTCCCGAAGGAAAATCAAAACTGAAAGCTGCTGATGCTCCTTCAGAGTACCGATGAATCAATCTATTTTGTCCATATAATAATATGGGTCCCGACCTCTTCTGGCTCGGGACCTTTTGAATTTGTGGAAATAATATTATTGTCCAGTTAAATATTTCCATTCGTCCATCTGACGCGAATCCTCCGATAACTGTTAATTTTAAATAAATAGACAAAAAGTCAAAATTTATATTAGCACTCACTTGACATGAGTGCTAATTGTGATATAATGATAATCGTAAGGAAGATAAGACTTCCAAAGAAAATGAATTTTGAAAAGAGGTACTATATATGAGAAGCTTGATTCCATTTGATGGACTTTTTGGTGATACTGTACTGGACGATTTCTTCAACAATGCGCCTGTAGGCTACCAGGAATACAAGGGCCTGCCGAAGGTGGATATCGAGGATTTCAAGGATCGCTATGAAGTGACCTGCGATATGCCGGGATTCAAGAAGGATGAAGTCCATGTCACTTATGAAAATGGGGTGCTCTCCATTTCTGCAAAGAAATCCACGGAAGATGATGGAAAGGAACACAATTACATCCGCCGTGAAAGAGTCACCACCACCTTCCAGCGCCAGTTCGCTGTGAAAGATATCGAAGAAAGTGAGATTTCCGCGGCTCTTACTGATGGTGTCCTCACCATCAAACTGCCGAAGAAGGATCTCACTATTCAGAAAGCCGCTCATCACATCGAGATTGGCTGATCTCATGGGTTTTCCCATGTTCATCTGATACCCTCTCCCCTCGGGCGGCTCTGCCGCCCACGACAATCAGTCTTAATGACTTGATCCATACATAAATTTCCTTCCTGAACGAAAGCCCTGCGAAAGCAGGGTTTTCGTTGTTTTCTGTGATAAAATAAGGAAAGAGAGGATGAACGGAGGTCATTATGAAAAAAGCACTGGTTATTACACTTCTGGCAGCAGCCCTTACCATTCCGCCGGCTGCGCCTTCCTATACGGTAGAGGCCTTTGGCGGATCATCCATTTTGGGCAGTATTTTCAAAAAAGCCATCAGCCATTCCAGGAAAAGCAGCTCCGGCAGTTCCGCAGGAAGGCAAACGACCACTTCCGGCAGCAAAAAGCAGAAATATAAAAATGCCATGGGTGCCCTGGAAAATCTCCAGTGGGTAGGTGTGGTCAGAAGTTCCGGCGGAGAAATTTATTTCGACCAGGATACCATGAACGACCGGCTGGTGAATGGGGAGCGGCGAGTCACGGCCACCATGAAAAATGAATTTACAAAAGCCGGGGCAAAGGCAGTGGCCAAAGATTCAGACGAGGAACTGGATGACGATGATGTGGCCTGCAGCCTTTACCTGGTGGATTTTGGTGAAAAAGACTGCTTCGTGGCCAGCCATGTGACCTATTATGATAAAAAAGGAAAGAAACTGATCGAACGCAAAGCCGGAGAAGCCTATGTGGACGTGACCAGCATGGATTACGGCAAACCCTATACAGAGGGCAGCGTCGTGAAAACCATGAAGGAACGGGTCTTCACCTATGCGGACCGGGTAAAGTCCGAAGAAGAACTGCATGCGAAGGAGCAGGCCGAGGCAGACGGAGTGAAGCAGTAATTTTCGTTCTGAGAAACATGGGCATGTAAGGCGTATGACAATAAAAGGGGAAAGGAAAAAGAGATAAGGGAAAAGGGAAGGTGCGGCGCAAATTCATAGTCGCCGCATTTTATATTGGGGAAATATGGTGCGAATGACTTTTGAATCGGGGGTGTCGGGATTCCCGGGGGTATCGGGATTATCGGGAAGGTGGCGGCCTGATGGCCGCTGAGTATTTATGGGGTATGTAGACAGGCGAGTGTGAAATACCCGGACACGTCGAAAAGTTCAAGGCTCCCCGGGTCTGGGGAGCTGGGCGAAGCGGACTGAGGGGTCGTACTACCGGTCAAGGTCGAAAATGAAGGAAATCGCAAAAGCGTCAAGTTTCACGGGGAAATGAATGCGGGAGAAGGGAGCGGCATTTCCTTTTGCATGTACTGACCAGGCTCTTTCCCGGTGGCACAATGTAGAAAAAGTTCTATTTCTAAAAAGGGGGAAATATGCTGCATTTCAAACGTCTTGCCATAGGCGCCTCACTGCTCCTGGCTTTTTCACTTCTGCCTGCTTCCGGTGAGGCGACCAACATTCATCTTCTCATGCAGCGGCAGACCATGGAGGCTTCGATGGATCCCGGAGGCTTCAATGACCTTTTCTGGGGAGAAACGCTGGAAGAGGTAAAAAGCAGGTATCCGGTCTCCTTTATCGGTTATAATCCTGGAGACGCTGAATACGGGATCGATATGAGGAAGGCTTCGGGGTGGAAGTTTGAAGGACTTCAATTGGCAATCGCTTTTTTAAGGCTGATCAATTGGCATGTGTCATCATTAGCTCTACCACTTCTCCGGAAGAATTAAGAAAGTCTTTTGAAAAGATCTATGGCAGGCCCTATATCACCGAAGAGGGGGAAAAATACTGGATTGGTCCCAGGACCTGGATCCATATCACCCCGGAACATAGGAAATCATTTCCTTCCCTGAAGAGCAGCATTGTCTTTGAATCCATATCCCTGATCGGGGGATGCCGGGAAATTCCCGAAAAAGAGGATCCCCGGGGCTTTGACGATCTCCGCTGGGGAGAATCGCCTGAAGAAGTAAAGGCGAAACATCCGCTGCAGTCAGTCATCCATGAAAAGGGATGGGACCAGTATATTTTCACCATTCCGGACGTAAAGAACGCTTTATTCCTGAAAGGCCGCGCATTCGGGGCCCTGAAATTCCGGGATGGAAAACTGGGGTACGTGGAAATCCTGCGGGAGAAAAGCACGCTCGAACTCATTGCGGAAATGAAGAAAAAATATGGTCCGCCTGCCCATAGGGATAAGGATTTCTACCTCTGGCAGGGACCTTACACCCTGATTTACATCTGCCCCTCCCGCATTCAGGAACTGCCCGCCGTCAAGTCGAGAATCCTCCTCGTCCCGAAGACAATCAGTTTCGGCTGGAAACTGCCGGAATGAATACCCAATCTTCCGCCAGCTTCCCATCTAAAAACTAAATGCTAATGGCTAACCGCTAAGCACTAAAAACTAAAAACTAACCACTAACCACTAACCACTAACCACTAAAATCCATTTGTCATTCCTCATTTTTCTAAGGTATAATAAAACCATGAATTGACTGTTGTTCAAAAGGAGGAACCCTATGTTTAAGAAAATAGCTGCCGCAGCTCTCCTTGCTGCCGCTCTTCCCTGCATGGCCATGGCTGCCAAACCGGTAACCTCGGAAAAAATGCTCAATGATTATGACCGGTTCTATGTAGTTTATGTGGATGATGATGAACGGATTTATGCGGATAATGATACGATCGAGAGAGATCCGGCCTCTGCCGGCATGCTTCCCATCATCCGTGCCACCCTCTATGCGGAAGTATATAAAGACCCGCTGACCTATCCGGACTACGGCAATTACAATATGGTGGACCATATACTCCAGCTCGACTGCGCCGTAGGCGCTGACCAGTTCGGGCAGGATATCAAGTACAAAATCCTGAACAAAGTCGTAGGCGCCTATACGCCCGACGGCAAACCTCTCGCCTATAATGGAAATCACAAAGACACCGCCGACGAAGCAGAAGAAATCTACATGTCCCTCTACCGGGTTTCCAAAGACGGCACCGGCTGGTAAAAAGCCCTCAGGCGAATCACTGAAACCTGCCCGCACAAGTGCCTCTCAAGTCCAAGTCGAAAAGGCAGGCCATACGAATACGAAAAAGCCGCCCGCACAAGTGCCTCTCAAGCTCAAGTCGAAAAGGCAGGCCAAACGAATACCTGAAAGAGGCTCGCACAAGTGCCTCTGAGGTTCAAGTCGAAGAGAAGGGCCAAACGAATACGAAAAAGCCGCCCGCACAAGTGCCTCTCAAGTCCAAGTCGAACAGGCAGGCCATACGAATACCAGAAAGCTGCCCGCACGAGTGCCTCTCAAGTCCAAGTCGGAAGGGTGGGCCAGACGAATACCAGAAAGCCGCTCGCACAAGTGCCTCTGAGGTTCAAGTCGGTCCGGCAGGCTATACGAATACCAGAAAGCCGCCCGCACAAGTGCCTCTAAACCTCAAGTCGGAATGGCAGGCCAGACGAATACGAAAAAGCCGCCCGCACAAGTGCCTCTCAAGTCCAAGTCGAACAGGCAGGCCAAACGAATACCTGAAAGCCGCCCGCACAAGTGCCTCTCAAGCACAAGTCGGAAGGGCAGGCCAAACGAATACCAGAAAGCCGCCCGCACGAGTGCCTCTAAACCTCAAGTCGGAAGGGCAGGCCATACGAATACCAGAAAGCTGCCCGCACAAGTGCCTCTAAACCTCAAGTCGGAAGGGCAGGCCAAACGAATACCAGAAAACCGCCCGCACGAGTGCCTCTAAACCTCAAGTCGGAAGGGCGGGCCAGACGAATACGAAAAAGCCGCCCGCACCAAAGCCTCTAACCTTCAAGTCGAAAAGAGAGGCAGCCCAACTATATCCTGTTTCAAAAACTGTTCGCATTCTACGAGAAAAAGTATTATAATAAAGGAACAGAAAAATAATTGAGCGATGGAGCCAATCCCCTTTGAAAGGGGTATTGGCTCTTTTTTTATTTTTTACGGGATTTTTCGTGACTTCAGGGGGATAGTGCTTATGCAGCTTTATATAGCAGGAGGATGCGGCGATGAAGGCAGGAACTGCTTCTACGTGGAAGGGGACCGCCATGCTTTTATTGTCGATGCCGGTACCTCCACCGATGGGCAGGACCGGCTGCCGGACCTGACTCCTGAGCAGATCCGCCGGGCGGAGTACCTTTTCATCACCCATTCCCACAGGGATCATACCGGTGCTCTTGAATATGTCATTACCCATGGTTTTGACGGGCCTGTGCTCATGAGCAACCAGACCTACCGCCAGCTTGTTTATAAACCTGAAAATACGATGATTCTCGATTCCACCGCACCGGAACTGGAGCTGGAACCGGGCTTTTCCCTGCACTGGGGGCGCACGGGCCATTGTGCCGGAGCCGTATGGTACCAGATTTTTGTGGAAGGACGGACCCTTTTCTTTTCCGGTGATTACCGGGAGAATGATACATTCTACCGCTGTGACCGGGTGCGGAACCTGGAAGCGGATATGGCAGTCATCGATGCAGCGTACAGCCTGAAAGAAAGGGGAGCTGACCTTCGCAGGAAAGTGGCGGAAACAGCAAAGGAGCTTCTCGGGGAGGACGGCTCCCTTCTCATGCCCGTGCCCCATTTTGGCCGCGGCCTTTCCATGGGCTACTATTTCTACCAGCTTTTCGGTGAAAATCATCCGGTCTATATGGATGATAAAATATACGATAACTGGGAGAAACTGGGCCATCGCAAATATTTCGTCCATGAAGAAATCACGGAGCTCCCTTATTCCATCTTCCACCGGTGGGACAAAAAGACCGTGGAAAAAGGAAATATTTATTTCCTGGCCGATGCCCAGCTTGTCCGGGCGTCCAGCAGGAAGCTCATTGAAACTCACAAAGACCTCTCCGTGCTTCTGACCGGAAGCATTCACGGCTACGGCCGGGCAAAAGGGTTTTATGATTCGGGCCGCGCGAAGTTTGCTCTCTGGCCCAATCATCTCACCTGGCAGGAAATGGAAGACCTCCGTCTCAGGAATCACTTTTCCCGGGTCCTGCCCTTCCATAACCGCCAGGTCAAACCGGAGTCGGATCTAGTGATTTTCTGAGAGATCATGTTTCAGACGTTTTTTAGCTTTATGTGGTTTGGCTTTTGAACCGGGGCTGCCGGGGGTCCCGGGAATCTTGGGGCTATCGGGAAGGTGGCGCCCTTCAGGCGCAGAGATATATTTTACTTTTGGCTCTCATTTCCGGTAAGAATAAAGAAATCCGCTTCTGATTTTGAGGCGGACTTCTTTCATTGTTTGCTATGAATCACTGATGGATGACGACCAGATTTAAAATGCCGGCCGTCTCATCCTATTGGTTCATTTTAATTCAATCAAAATTTTCAGAAGTCTCTCTTTTTATGAATATGATATAATATATAAGGAAATGATTCCCCGAATTTGATTCTGAAAGGTGGGGGTTATATGTTGACGTACAAAAAGATTCTGGTGCCTTATGATGGATCTGAACATGCAAAGAAGGCACTGGCCCAGGCAGTGGATATTGCGGCCGCCGGAGAGAATACGCAGATTTTCATCGCCTCTGTGTGCAATATGGTTTCTGCCATGAGCAATTTCGATCAGGTATCCATTGCGGAAGGAGTCCTGACCACAAAGCTCTCGGAAGACCTGGAGGCACAGTGCAAGAGCGACCTCAAGGAAGCTGCTTCCGTCATGCCTGAAGGAATCGGACATGAAGAACTTTACGAAGTGGGTTCTCCGGGACCGGTCCTTTTGAATATGGCAGAAGAACACGGCATCGACCTCATCGTCATGGGAAGCCGGGGACTTGGACCGCTCAAGGGCATCTTCATGGGCTCCGTATCCAGCTACCTCGTCAGCCGGGCTAAATGTCCTGTACTGATTGTGAAATAAAGATTGAAGAACCGGTTGTGCATACAATCGGTTCTTTTTTTGGGAGGAAAAGTGATCAGTTCGCGGTCATCCGTATAAGTGAAATTACTTTTGAATCGGGAATCACGGGAATCACGGGAATTTCGGGAAACTCGGGAAGGTGGCCGCCAAATTTACAGGGCGGCCATTTTATATTTCTCTGCACGATCCATTCAAGTCACATTTGAGGAAACCGCAAAGCGTGCTGCCGGGCACCACCTTTCCAAGCTTGGAAAGGTGGCTGCGAAGCAGCCGGAAAGGTTGTTCAATCAGACAAGGCACATATGAGACTAACTGAGGAAAGAATCACAGGACAAATGAGGAAATCGGAAAGCAGTCAGGCTTCCCCCGGGGGAAGCTGGCCCGAAGGGCCTGTAAGGGCAGGAATGAAATCTTTTCGAAAGGATTCCCACAGGTTTGTGCAAAGTCCCATATAAAATTGTGCCGCATCAGCCCCGCACCTTCACGAAGAACGAACCACGAATCACGAAGAACGATTCATCGAAATGTTTGCTAATCCGTCCCGGTAAGCCTGAGAAAAAATATAGCTTTTTCCCTTCCCATTGTATAGAATAATAAGAGAAAAATAAGATTCAATTTTTGCCTTTTATCTATGAATACAAATTGGGGAACTGATGGGAGAATATATGAAAAAGCGCGCCATATGAATTGACGCGCGCCACTGCCCCGAAATCCGAAATCCGAAGTCCCAAATCCGAATTCTCTTACGTCAGGCAGCAGGTTTGGGAATACAATTAAAAATGATACTACAACAGGATGTGATACCATGTCTAATCGTCGATGGCTGAAGGAGGAAGTTCCCCGGTGGGTGGAAGACCGGGTGATTTCCGAGGAAGCCGGAAAGAAGATTCTTTCCCGGTATAAAGGTGCCAATATAGCGGCTTATAAGGAAGCCTTTTTTATTCTGGCCATAGTCTGCATTATTGGAGGGATTTTCTTCCTCTGCGCCAGCCTCTGGAGCAGGCTTACCCAGGATGAACGGTTCCTGCTGGGCCTTGTTCCCATGGCTGTTTCTTTCCTCATCATGCTTGCCGTAGTGCTGGTGGATGAAAAGATACCGGACCCGGTGGAAATGGAAGAGGAGGAAGTGCCGGAGGCCGACGAACTCCTTTCCGATTCGGAAACGCCCAGGCTTCCGAAAAAGAAGAAAACCACCTGGCATCACAAAGTGCCTGTCTTCATCCGGGAAGCAGCGGCCACCTTTCACGGGGTATGCATGCTGGGCGGTTTCTGGGTGGTATCCGATTCCTTTAAACTGACCAGTGATGCGTATTCCGGCCTGGCCCTCTCAGGCCTTCTGCTCTTCCTGCTCACCCTGGTGACCCGTTCGGCAGGCATGGGGATTCTTTACATGCTTGTGTCCGTGGGACTTTTCTATGCGGACCCCCTGCGCAGCTGGCCGAGCCTCCTTTCCTGGATTTACATGTTCCTGGCTCTCGGCTTCCTCGGATTTATGCTGAGGGAACACCGGGACCGGGCAGTGGTATGCTATTCCTGGGTATGGGCTGTGGGGACCCTTCTCCTCATATTCTGGAGCGCAGGAAATATGCTCTGGCAGACGATTTTCTTCTCTCTCGCCGCTTCCCTTACCTGGATGGCAGGGACTCTTTTCCGCTCCTACGGCCTTGGCGCTGATGCGCTCCGTTTCTTCGGGGGCATTGCGGTCTTTGCGGTATTGCTGGAAGGTTCCTACGGAACCGTCTGGGCGGATATTACAGGAAGTTATGCTCTCTGGTTTATTTTCCTTCTCTTCCTTGCGGCGGACGGAGTGCTTCTGACGCGCATCGCAAAGAAGAAAGAATGGCTCTCTGCCCTGGCAGGTCTCACGCCTTTCATCCTGGGCCTTTCCGCACTTGTTTCCATTGTGGAAACGACGGGCGCTATCTCTGCCATGATTGTTTCCATTTATGCAGCGATCCTTGGGGTGGGAGTCATCGGGAGAGGTTTCCAGATGGACCGGCCCATGCAGAGCTGGTGCGGCGTGCTGCTCCTCGTGGGAGATGGAGCCATCCGCGTACTGGATTCCGCCCTTTCCTTTTCACAGAGAGGTCTCTTTTTCCTCGGAATCGGTGCGGCAGCCGCCTTTATTTCCTGGATTTTCTATATAACCACAAGGCATAAAGGAAAGAAACCCGCCCACCGTCAGACGTTACCGGCAGAAGAGGAGGGAGACAAATGATGCGTAAAAAATTTGCACTTATCCTTCTCATCATCGTCTTCGCACTGGAAGCAATCACTGTTTTCTGGATTCGCGGCGATTACCGGTCGGTCATGCTGGACGGGGCTGAATACGAAGTGCCGGCAGCCATCGATTTCAAAGGCGATTTCTATGGAAGAAATTATCTTCCTGTCTATATTCCGCTCACGGAAGCTCCCTGGAAAGGTTTCGTCACCCCGGACGTGGGGGAGGAAATTTACCTTTCCTTTGATAAGAATAAAGAAGGTCTCCTGGAAATTACCGGCGCTTCCAACCAGAAACCGGGAGGCATGTACATCACTACCCGGGTCATTTCTGAAAATAACGGAATGGTACAGTTCAAATTCCCGGCCCATCGCCTCTACATGAATCCGGACCAGCTCAAAAAACTGGCGGTGGTGGAACTGTCCGAACGGGTCCAGGTGAAAGACGAACAGACCAAAAAAGTGGAAACCCGCCAGAAAAATGAACTCACTGCCCTCATCCATATCCGGGACGGCCGGGTGGCTATTTCCAAAGTCCTGGCCAGCGGCCAGCCCATCGAGCAGACCTTCACCACCGTCGGCAGAAACCTCTCCGTCCGCTACGCCAGAAGCGGCGCAGAAAAAGACAAGTACTATGTGAAAGAAAAAGACGATAAACCGGATACTGAGAAGGACAGCCAGAAGGCGGATAGTGAGAAAAATTAGCAGTTAGCCCGGAACTTTGCAGATAAAACATTTGAAGCTCACGGCTCATGGCTGATTGGGCCCCATTACCTATTAGCCATTAGCTATTACCTGTTATCGATTCACGGACCCCGGACCACGAATCACGGACCACGAATCACGAATCACGAACAGCACTTTCATCGAAATACTACTACGTCGGGAGGTATGATAGAAAATGTACATTATTCTCATGCGTCACGGGGAAGCGGTTCCCCAGGAAGAGGGAATGACGAATAAGGAAAGGAAACTCACGCCGAAAGGCATGCGCCAGGCGAGAAAGACCGCCCGGATCCTCAGCCGTTTCCTGAAAGATAAATCCATCCGCATCTATACCTCTCCCTATACCCGCACGCGGCAGACCGCAGGGATTCTGGCAGAAGAATGTTTTGCCGAGGAAATCCATACGGCCGAGGAACTGCTCCAGCCGAACTGGAAGATCCTAAGAAATCATCTCATTACCGACGGGGCGCCGATTGCCTTTGTTTCTCATCATCCCTTCCTGCAGTCCTATCTCCTCTCCACCTGCAGCGCAGCCATCAAATTCGATCTGGCAGGCATTGCGGTCATTGACTATGATCTCACCTGGAATACAGGACGCCTGGTGGGCTATTTCACGAGCGGTCTGAAACAGCTGAAGAAGGAGGAAAAATGATTCCCGTACTGACCATTGCAGGCTCCGACTCCTCCGGCGGGGCAGGCATCCAGGCAGACCTGAAAACATTTGCGGCTCTTGGCACCTATGGCATGAGCTGCATTTGCGCTTTAACCGCCCAGAATACAAAAGGAGTGACCATGGTCACCAATACTCCCGTGGACATGGTCAGGGCCCAGCTTGCCGCCATTTATGACGATATCCCGCCGAAAGCGGTGAAAACCGGCATGCTTTCCACTCCGGAAATCGTGGAAACAGTTTCAGATTTCCTTATTTCCGCAGAAAAATCGCCCCTTGTGGTGGACCCGGTCATGGTGGCCACCAGCGGGGCAGTCCTTCTCGAAGAAGCAGCCATTGAAACCTATAAAAAGAAACTGATACCTATAGCCACATTGATTACGCCAAACATTCCCGAGGCCAAAGTCCTCTCGGGCCTTCCCATCGAAAATACGGAAGATATGAAAAAAGCGGCGGAAAAGCTCATGGACTACGGCTGCCGGGCAGTCCTTGTCAAGGGGGGACACCTGGTGGAAGATGCAAAAGACATCCTTTTCGACGGAAATGATTTTTATTCCTTCATCGGTGAAAGAGTGGAAACGGAAAATACCCACGGCACCGGCTGTACTCTTTCTTCCGCGATTGCAGCTGAAATGGCGAAAGGACTCTCTCTTCCCGAAGCAGTGAAAGAAGCAAAGAAATATATGGAAGGCGCTATCAAAAAAGCGGCGAAAGATTCCGTGGGCCACGGCCACGGACCGGTCCATCACTTCTGGTTTTACGACAAGTGGGGTGAAATGAATTGAGCTATCCCTTCTTTGCCCTTATGGCAAGAATGAAATACATCACCCGCTGGGGACTCATGCGGAATTCCATTTCCGAAAATGATGCGGAACACACCCTGCAGACAGTCATGATCGCTCACTGCCTGGCGGTGATTCGCAGAGATATATTTCATCAGGAAGCAGATCCGGAAAGAGCGGCCATGCTGGCCCTTTACCACGATGCCAGTGAAGTCTTCACCGGAGATATGCCCACCCCTGTGAAATATTTCACCAGCGACCTTCACGAACAGTACGAAAAAATAGAAGACCAGGCGAGAGAAAAACTCCTCGCCACCCTTCCGGAAGAGCTGAAACCCTCCTTTTCCCCCTACGTGGTGGACATGGAAAAAGACGAACTCTGGCCCCTCGCCAAAGCGGCAGATACCCTCTCCGCCTACTTCAAATGCATGGAAGAACTGAGAGATGGAAATACCGAATTCCGCGAAGCCTACCGGTCCATCGGCGAAAAACTCAAAAAACTTCATTATCCCGAAGTAGACTGGTTCATGGAACACTTTGCGGACAGCTTCTCGAAAACTTTGGATGAACTGAACAGATAGCCCTTAGTAGTTAGTGATAAGTGAAATGGGTACCTTGAAATAGTCAGGGTGCCTGTTTTTTTATTGGAAACTTCAAGGTGAAATCACTTTTGAATCGGGAATGTCGGGATTCCCGGGGATATCGGGATTGTCGGGAAGGTGGCGGCCTGATGGCCGCTGAGTATTTATGGGGAATGTACACAGACGGGTTTGAAATGCCGGTAAACATAGAAAATGAGACCGACTGGCGAAACATACTCGTGACAAATGAGGAAATCCATAGTCGACAGGCCCTCCCTTCGGGAGAGCTCCGCGATAGCGGTGAGAGGGCAAATCGATTCGAAGAATCGATAATTACGCTACTTCTCATTAAAGTTCTCAAATGCCGGAGAATCTATCTGTTGCGAACCGGTGGGGGAAGATTGACGCTTGAAGAAATGAATGAGCTTCTCACATACATGAATAGGCAAACATCCATCATCCCATCCGCCCTTCGGACACCTTCCCATCCAGGGAAGGTGGTGACCGGTAGAATGGCAAGCTGAACAGTCATTTACACCTGGTTCCGTTAGTGCAGGTATATAAAAACGGCGTGCTTCATCAATCTGATGCACGCCACCACCACTTACCACTACCCACTTATCACCGGCTGCTGCTTTCTTCTCTAATCACTAAGCACTAAAAATTTTCAGGAAAAATGTTCAAAAAGCCGATGTTAACCTTGAAGTTGACGAGCTGTTGTTATATCATTACATATGTAAACGTCATATATTTAAAAGTGATGACATAATGTTAACAATGAGGTGGAAGTCATGGTTAGAGGAGAAGCTGCCATTGATGGCAGGACGAAGTCTAAAGAAGTTGTTTCCTTTGGTTTATTTACTGCATTGATTGCTATTGGCGCATTTATCCGGATTCCGGTGCCGGTTTGTCCCTTTACCCTGCAGCTTTTGTTTACGACTCTGGCAGGGCTGATTCTGGGAAGTCGAAAGGGCGCTCTTTCCGTAGCTCTGTACGTGGTGCTGGGCCTGGCGGGCGTACCGGTCTTTACCGAAGGCGGCGGACCGTCCTATATTTTCCAGCCCACTTTTGGCTACCTCATCGGATTTATCCTTGGCGCCTGGCTCACAGGCAAAATCCGTGAATCTTTCGATACCTGGTCTTTCGGCAAGGTGCTCTTTGCCAATCTCGCAGGCCTTGCGGTGGTTTACCTGCTGGGCATGATTTATGTGTATATCATCAACAATTTCTACCTGGGAACACCCATTGGCATCTGGCCGGTGGTTCTCTACTGCTTCATCCTGGCCGTTCCCGGTGATATCTGCCTCTGCATCCTGGCAGCCGTCCTCTCCGGACGCCTGGCTAGAGCAGTTGGAATTGACTGAATGAAAAAATAAAATCCTGATTCAGGAATCTTTTGAATCGGGATTGTCGGGAGTCTCGGGACTATCGGGGCTGTCGGGATGGATATGGCTGGCTGCGCCAGCCAATCTTACTGATGGGGCCTTTGGCCTGCCCGGTCGGGACTGCCATTAACCATTAACTATTACCCATTAGCTATTAGCCATTATCCATTTTATTTCACTTTTATTTCGAAAGAAGGTATTTTTCATGAGTAAAGGATTGTTTATCACCGGAACGGATACGGACATCGGCAAGACCTATGTGACCGCCCTCATTGTGAAGACCATGAGACAGGCAGGGTATGACGCGGGCTACTACAAGGCAGCCATCAGCGGGGCACCCACAGTGGCTGCTTCCGATGCGGGATTTGTGAATCAATTCGCAGATATCAATGAACCGGAGGATATGATCCTTTCTTACCTTTACCAGCATGCCGTTTCCCCGCATCTGGCCGCAAAGCTCGAAGGTCATCCACTGGAAAAAGAAGTGATCCTCAAAGCCTGGAAACGGGTGACTGAGAGATATCCCTACGTAACAATGGAAGGTTCCGGCGGTATCGTATGCCCCATCCGTCACGATGAAAAGGCAGTATACTATCTGGAAGACATCATTCACTGGCTGAACCTTTCCGTCCTGGTCATTGCCGATGCAGGACTGGGTACCATCAATCATGTGGTTACCACCTGCGAATATATCAGAAACAGAAATATTCCGATTCAGGGAATCATTCTGAACAACTGGAAGGGCGGAGTGATGGAAGAAGACAATGTGAAGATGATTGAAGAAATCACAAAGGTCAAAGTCATTGCCAAAGTGAAAAAAGGCGATACCATCCTTGATATCGATCCGAAAGTTCTGGCCGCATGTTATCAGGAAGTGTAATGGGGGAAAATGAAATGGCAATCAATTGGGAAGAGGAAGATAAAAAATACATCTGGCATCCTGCCATGCAGATGAAGGATAATGAAGTATTTCCACCGGTAGTCGTAGACCACGCAAAGGGCGTCTACCTCTATGATACCCACGGAAAGGAATACCTGGACATAATTTCCTCCTGGTGGTGCAACCTGCTGGGTCACTGCAATCCGGAAATCAATGAAGCTTTAAAGCAGCAGATCGACCAGCTGGAACATGTCATTTTTACCAACTTCACCCACAAACCGGCTATCGAGCTCTGCCGTGAACTGGAACCGCTCCTGCCGAAGGGACTCACGAAATTCACTTTCCATGACAATGGTTCTTCCTCTGTCGAAGCAGCCCTCAAAATGGCTTTCCAGTACCAGTACCAGACCGGTCATCCGGAAAGGACCCGCTTCATGTGCCTCCCGGAATCCTACCATGGCGAAACCATCGGTGCCCTTTCCGTAGGATCCATGGACCTCTATGCGAAGATTTTCCATCCTATGCTGATGAATAATATCCACTTCGAAGGCCTTGACTGCTACCGCTGTCCCTATGGCAAGACGAGAGAAACCTGCCAGGTAGAATGCTTCGAAGACGCAGAAAAAGCCTTTGAGAAATACGGGAAAGAAACAGTAGCCTGCATTGTGGAACCGATCCTCCAGGGGGCTGCGGGCATGAGAATTTATCCGGCCGAATACCTCAGAAAACTCAGGAAACTCTGCGATGAATACGGAGTCCTCCTCATCGACGATGAAATTGCAGCCGGTTTCGGCAGGACCGGCAAGCTCTTTGCCATCGAACACGCCGGAGTTTCCCCGGATATCCTCTGCACCTCCAAGGGCCTCACCGCCGGTTACATGCCTATGTCCATCACCATTACCACCGACAAGGTGTATGATGCATTCTATGACGACTATGGCACCCATAAAGCTTTCGTCCACAGCCATACCTATGCAGGCAACCCCATGGGCTGCGCTATCGCCCTGACGGTGCTGAAAATCATGAAACGGGACCATCTCCTTGAGAAAGTCAATGAAAACGGGAAATATCTCCATGAAAAACTGATGGAAGCCCTGGGAAATCACAAAAATATGGGCGAAATCCGTCACATCGGACTCATCAATGCCATGGAACTCGTAGAAGACCCGAAGACAAAGAAAGCCTTCGACCCCTCCCGCCGCATCGGCTGGCATATTTTCAGAAAAGCCATGGACCTGGGCCTCGTACTCCGTCCAATGGGAGACATCATCTACTTCAACCCGCCCCTTAACATTTCCAGAGAAGATATGGATAAGGCAGTGGCTCTGTGCAAACAGGCAGTGGAAGAAGTGCTGGGGGAATGAGTGATTAGTTATTAGTTGCAAGTGGTAAGTGAAGGTGGACGCCTTAAATTTATAAAGGCGCCCATTTTTTATAAAATAAAAACGCCGGTCAATCATAACCGATTGGCCGGCGTCTTTTTAATATATATTTTCTGCACGTTTCATCCTGCTTTCTAACGGGTAACGGCTAACTGCTGAAAATTTCACTCTCAGATATACGGCACTTTTTTCGACTTGCACGGATAAAACACCTATCCGCCGGCTCTGCCGGCACCTTCCCATCCAGGGAAGGTGGTGACCGGTAGAATGGCAGACTTTATGGTCATTAGTACCTGGTTCCGTTAGTGCAGGCATATAAAAAGGCGCGCTTCATCAATCTGATGCGCGCCACCACCACTTATCACTTACCACTTATCACTTACCACTTTGCACATATCACTGGCTGCCGTTTTCAAATTTCTAACAGCTAACGGCTGACTGCTAACTACTAAAAACTCCTAAATATGCAGCACTTCCTTGAACGGCTTGATATAGTGCCTGAAGACCGGTACTTTCAGTTTATCGAAACGGGTCATGGTGAGGAGGAGGGTACCGTTATCCTGGGGCTGGATTTCATGGATTTTGGAAAGGTTGACGATGAAACCTTTGTGGGTGCGGAAGAAGCCGAGAGGGGTGAGGGTCTTTTCTGCTTCCCTGAGGGTCATGAAGGAACGGATGATGCCTTCTCTGGTGTAAAAGAGGGTGGAATCCGTTTTTTCCGTGGCAATGAGGAAGATATCTTTCTGTGGGGAAAGGCGGACGGTCCGTCCTTTTGTTTTGAGGGAAATGAATTCCGGGGAAGCGACGATTTCTCCTTCTTTTTCCTCCTGTGACAGGAGCTGCTGGCTGTCCCGGAAACGCTGCAGGGTCCTGGCGATCCGTTCGCCGTTATAGGGCTTCATAATGTAGTCGAAAGCTTCGAGATCGAAAGCCTCCAGCGCAAACTGGCTGAAACCGGTAGCAAAAACGATACGGACAGGCATTTTCATGCGATTGATGACTTTGGCTGCTTCCAGTCCGTTCATGACGGGCATTTTGATATCCAAGAAGAGGAGATCTACTATGGGATGCGTTTTAAGGAATTGAATGACTTCTCTGCCGTTGGTGCAGGAGCCGACGATTTCCACATCAGGAATCTGGGAGATGATGTATTTCAATTCTCCCCTTGCCGGCAGTTCGTCATCGGCAATAAGTACTCGAATCATAAGACCTCCTATCTGCCTGCTGCTCTATAGGGCACAGAGGAAATAAACAGGGAAATGGTTCATAAATCATGAAAATAAAGGGATTCAGGAATTTTCTTTCTTTGTCTCTTCCGCAGAAGGCTCATCGGTTTCCAGAGGATTCAATATGATGGGCTTCATGAGGCCAGGGGAGGAAGGCTCTTCCGTTTCCAGAGGATTCAGTGTGATGGGCTTCATCATGTTCAGGGAGGAAGGTTCCTTCTCCTTTATGGAGCTTCGGGGAATCCTGGTAAATACGATGGTCCCTTTGCCCGGGCGGCTGACGATATGAAGGCCGCTCTGGGGACCAAAGGTAGACAGGAGACGCTGGTGCACATTGATGAGGCCGATATTTTTCCTCTTTTTATGAGGGATGAGCAGCTGCTTTCTTTTTTCCGGAGGAATTCCGACCCCTGTATCCAGCACATAAAATTTCAGGTAGTCCGGATGCTCGATGACGCCCACTTTGATTTCTCCGCCTTCCGGTTTGTCGAGAACTCCATGGATAATGGCATTTTCCACCAGCGGCTGGAAGAGGAGGGGCGGGACTTCCACCTGATTGACCAGTTTCTCAGGGAAATCAAAGGTTACGGACAGGCGGTCCGCAAAGCGGGCCTTTTCCAGCTCTACATAGGCGTTGATATCTTTGATTTCTTCTGCCAGAGGGATGAGGCGGTCCGGATTGCTCAGGGACCTGCGGAAATAATCGGACAGGTACCGGATGAGTTTTCTCGCCGTTTCCGGATCATCCCGCACGTAGAAATGAATGGTATTTAATGTGTTGTAAAGGAAATGGGGATTGATCTGGGCCTGAAGGGTCTTGATTTCTGCTTCCTGAAGAAGCTTTTCTTCTTTGAGAAGCTCAGAGTATTCCGTAATGAGTTTAATGATCTGCGCAAGACCGTTTAAAAATTCCAGGTCCGTTTTGGATATGACCGTATCGGAGGGTTTGGAAACATAAATATAGGTAGGATCTCCATTGCCCTGGATCGTTATTTTGCAGAGATGAGGATTGGTAGGAAGCTCCCTCTGGATCTGAAGGATGGATGTTTCCGCTTCCCCCTGGCTCTCATGGGTATTATTTTTATAATTGGTGCTGAAATGGATGGAATAAGGGGTAATGATGGCAGCCCAGATGAGGTTGGGCAGGCCGGAAATGATGATATCCGGGATTTTTGAATTGTCCGGACCCTTTGTACTGTCATGAATGGAATGAATCAGCCGGTTGGCAGAGTTAAATGCATTCCGGATGGTCTCTGATTTTTCCCTTTCCTTTGATTTCACCGTTTTTTCAAGAACCAGGAAGAAAAGGCCGATGGCCGGCACATTGGTAATGATGATGGTGAAAATCATGGAAACAACGGCTTCTACATTGTTGTATACATAGGGCCAGGTGACGAAGGTATAAAGGGACCAGTACACCACTTCAATGAGTGCGCTGTAAATGATGCTCCAGGCCCAGAGATCATCGCCATGCCGTTTGAGGCGCATAGCGATGAGGCCCGCCGCGATACCCTGCAGCATGGAAAGAGAACCATTGATCTGGGCGTAATCGGTATGAATGGTAAATGTACGGAAAATACCAACGATGAGCCCCGTCAGCGTCCCTACGACCGGTCCACCGATGAAGCCGCTCAGTATGATAAAGATATGACGGAAGCCCATGATTCCGCCGGGAGTCTGGAAATTCCACAGGGTGCCGCAGAAACCCAGGATGCTGAAGACTGCGGTGAAGATGAACAGTTCCTTCTTTGTATACCGGCTCTGGCTTAAAGCATTGCGGAAGATTTCCGTACGGCTCAGTATGAGCAGGATCAGGAGGAAGATGGATACGCCCAGCCATACGTACTGGATGGCGCTGACTGTTTTCAAAAAGGATGCGGACATGAGTAAAACCTTTCTTTTATATGTAGAAATAAGGAATTGCTCTCATAACGGACGGTCCTGTCAAACCGTTCCTGTTTCTAACCGCCCGTTACACTGTCAAAAATCCAGTTGGCCAGAATGATTCCGGTATAGACCAGAAGACCCAGGATAGCGAGGGAGGCTATATAAGAGGTGAGTTTCTTCGTCAGGTTGACGTCTACAAAGCACAGGATGACAGCCAGCAGGGCGACGACGCCTCCCAGGTAGTAGATGTAAGGCGGGCTGAGAAGAGTCTGGATCATGATTGGCCTCCTTCCGGACTTGAAATCTGTATCGTTTCCACAGATGGAAATGGTTATGAATCTGATTGAACCTGTTCAGCAGGATAATTCATAGGCTGATATTGCATAGCATAAAACCCTGAATATATCGGGGGGAGTAAAGCTAAATAATAATTGAGATGCTATCTAAATTATACCTGGAACACGCGTCAAATAAAATAATTATTCGTTTTATTTATTTTCTTTTTACTATATGAGAGGCATGGGGAGAAATGCCATTTTATTTCCGCAACATGACGGATTCAAGGGTGTAAGATGCAGGAAGTATTCCATATGTTTATAGAATCCCCTGAAATCTAAACACTTGAAAAAACTCTCCGGCCGGAGGGCCGGGGAGTGGCGAATGAAAGCGTGATGGATTTATTTTCAAAATCCGGGCCTCAAATAATGGTTTTAAAGAAAAAAGTACAGGATTATCTGTCAGCAGATGCAGCATTTGGCATCTGCTTTTTTATTTCCAAAAGTGAAGGAAGGGATTTGAAGGAACTCGCGGAATGCAAATCGACCGTTCTCCCCAGGGATACAAAAATGATGGAAATAAATAGTTCCCATACCCGGCTAAAACCTCTTACCCCCCTTTTTCCTGCAACTTACCCGTCATTTTTCCCGTTTGAAATTTCCTTCGGGTATGCTTAGGCCAAACATTAGATGAAGAGTTCAGAAGGAAGGAGGCATCTCTACTGCAAAATAAATCAATTCATAAACATTCATCTGATTGGAAAGGAGAAAACTAAAAAATGGATGTAAAAGAATTTATGAATTCACCTATGATGTGGATCGTATCCTGCTTCATGATCATCAACATCCTCGTCATGGCTGCAGTCTTCATGAAGAGGGCTTACTCCGCAGCTAAAGAAATGGGTATGAAGAGCGAAGACATTATCGCCGGTACCCGTTCCGCAATGATTACCGCAATCGGACCTTCCTTCGCTCCGGTTATTGTCCTCATCGCTCTGATCGCTGTCATTGGCGGACCTACCGCATGGATGCGTATGAACGATATCGGCGCTGCCAGAACCGAACTGGCAATGGCACAGATTTCCGCCAACATGGCCGGCTCCTCCATTGAAGGCAATGCCCTCACCCTGGCAGGCTTCGTATTCATCCTCTGGGGCGCTGCACTGAACAACATGGGCTGGATCATCATCGGCGGCTACGGCGCACCGTTCCTTGATAAAGCTGTTATCTACCTGAGAGAAAACTTCAACGCTGTCTGGGTAAAACTCCTCATGGCAGCTGCTGCACTGGGCCTCTTCTCCACCCTGCTCCTGAATGCAGTTGTTAAGAAGTCCATTAAAATGAACAGCCTCACCGCTGCAGCTATTTCCTTCGTAGTTATGCTTATCATCGGTATCGGCCTGAAAAAGTACAAGAGACTTCAGGAATTCAGCCTTGGTATTTCCATGCTGGTCGGCATGTTTGCTGCCGCAATTATGTTCTAATCGGAGGTGAATAGAATGAATGAACAGGTCGCTCTGAAAAAGTTTAACAGTACCATCAGGGTACTCGGTTATATCTTCGTAACCATCGCACTGGTCTGCAACTTCCTCCCGGCAGTTTATGCATCTATCACCACCGGTGTATTCCCCGCAGTTGGTGATCTCGTAGGACTCTGGGTAGCAGCCCTCTCCGCATTCGGTGTAGGCTGGTTCGTACAGCCGGTTTCCTTCTTCCCGATGGCCAACATGTCCGGTACCTTCATGTGCTGGATCTGCGGCAACGTAGGTGAAATCCGTATCCCTGCAGCTACCATGGCTCAGAAGATTTCCGGATGCGAAGAAGGTTCTCCCCGCGCTCAGGCTATGTCCACCCTCGGTATCGGCGGTTCCATCCTCGTTTCCTGCACCATGATTACCATCTTCACCCTCATCGGTGCCTCTGTTATGCCTTTAATGCCTCCGATCGTCCTCAAAGCTTTCGGCTTCGTTCTCCCGGCAGTTATGGGCGCTGTATATGCTTCCCTGGCAGTTAAGAATGTAGTCCTGGGCGCAGTCGTAATCTGCACTTCCTTCGCAGGCAAGATGATCCTTCCGATGCTCGGTATCCCTGGCGGCTTCCTGATGCTGGTAAACATCATCATCGCAGTCATCGTAGCCAGAATCTACTTCATCGCTACCAAAAACAAGAAAGCTTAAGTAATAGCTTTTGAATCCATTATGTAATGCTTTGTTCTTCTGAACTGTCACCATCAAGTTTGACTGTTTCCTGATAATAAAAATAATAACGAAACAGGTCCATCTATATATTCTTCCTCTCATCCCTCCCCGGTCCTTCCATCCGGGGAGCTTTTTCTTTTCCGGATATTTCCTGGCGGGATAACTGCCGGGTGGAAGTCACCTGTTTCTCAAAGATTCCGCCTCTCTGACCGGAGAGGATCGGGGAGACCGTCAGGCAGCGGGAAGTGAGGAATTTCCCGTATTTCCTGCCTGAAGAGGAGGTAAAGATAGAAATGAAAAGTTCGCAGAATTTCAACAGCTTTTTTCTGCAACTTACCCCCTTTTTTCGTCATGTTAACGGTAAAGGTTATGATAATATAATTGCATGAGGTAATATATAACCATAGCAAGGCGGCTGTATCCTCAATACAGCTGAAACCTCAATAGTTATTTTAAAGGAGGAAATTTCAATTATGGCAAAACCGTTGGATGGAATCACCGTCATCGACATGAGCCGCGTACTGTCTGCTCCGTTCCTGGGCATGATCCTGGCAGATATGGGCGCAAACGTTATTAAGGTAGAAGCACTGGGTCACGGCGATGACTCCCGCGCATACCCCCCATACAAGGGTGACGAATCCACCTACTTCATGGACCTGAACCGCGGCAAACGTTCCATTACCCTGAACCTGAAAGCTCCGGAAGGCAAAGAAATCCTCAAAGGCCTCGTAAAGAAAGCTGACATTCTGATTGAAAACTTCCGTGGCGGCACAATGAAGAAACTGGGCCTCGATTACCCGGTTCTGAAAGAAATCAACCCGGGCCTGATCTACACCCAGATTACCGGCTTTGGTCGTACCGGCCCGAGAGCAACTGCTCCGGCATATGACGTAATCGTACAGGGCATGGGCGGCATTATGTCCATCACCGGCGAAGAAGGCGGCCAGCCAATGAAAGTCGGCGTTTCCGAAGGCGATATCGTTGCAGGCCTCTATGGTGCAATCGGCACTGCATTCGCACTGGTTGCCAAACTGAGAACCGGCGTAGGCCAGCTCGTTGACGTATCCATGCTCGACTGCCAGGCTGCATTCCTCGAAAATGCTATGGTTCGTTACCTGAACGCAGGCGTTGTTCCGAAGTCCATCGGCAACCGTCATGCATCCATCACCCCATTCGAATCCGTTCCCTGCTCTGATGGCTACATCATGATCGCTGTAGGCAACAACAACCTCTTCAAGAAATTTGCTGACATCCTCGGCAAACCGGAACTGGCTGAAGATCCGCGCTTCGCAACCAACCCGCTCCGTACCGCTAACGTAGAAGAACTGAACAAGATCCTCTTCTCCGTATTCCCGACCAAGACCTGTGCTGAATGGCTCGCTCTCATCGATGCAGCTGGCATTCCATGCGGCCCGATCAACAAGATTCCGCAGGTTGTTGAAGATCCATGCATCAAAGCTCGCGATATGATCGTTTCCTTCCCGCACTCCAAGGAATCCGTCGGCGAAGTTAAATACGTCAACTGCCCGATTAAGATGTCTGAAACCCAGCCTGGCCCGGCATTCGGCGCTCCGGCTCTCGGCGAACATACCGATGAAATCCTGAAGGAATACATGGGCTATGATGACGCTAAGATTAAGGAACTGAAAGACAACGGCGTTTGCTGATCTCCTTTGAAAATCATTCCCACACAAAAGAACCTGTATAACAGCTCAAAGGGGTAATCTGAAAATCAGAAAATCCTGTTCTGCACGAAGCAGAGCAGGATTTTTTGGTGGAAAACAGATTTTCTAAAACCGCCTTTATAAGATGTCATATATAAGGTATAATTTGACTGGAAATATTTTTAGCGCAAGAGGTGTGCCATGGCCGGAAAATCCAATTTCGAAGAAGGAAATCTGTTTTTGCTTTGGGAACTGGAGCAGGAAAAACCTGTAAAAAAGACAGATTTAAAAGCGGAAAGAAAACGAAGGAATAAAAGAGACAGCAGGAAGAAAACTGCTGAAAATCAGAAGCCTGCCGCTCCTTTTTTAGAAATGGAACCCGAAAGGACGGCAGCAAACAAGGAAGCGCAAAAGGCGGAAGAGGTGGAATCCTTATTTCAGCAGCCCGTAAAGTCTGTGAAATCTCATTCTGCAGACGAAAAAGCAGAAGAAAGGAAAAAGCTGCCGGGACCGGCAGCTTCTATTTCGAAGGGCGCTTCTTCTCCGGGAGAAGCAGCCGCCGCAAAGGCATGGAAGGAAAAACTCTGGGAATTTGACCTTACAAAACCGTCACAGTTTATGAAAGATACCATGAAGGAATCCATGCTGGCCGAAGGATTCGGAAAGAGGGAAGCCAATAAAGTCTTCAAAGGCCTTTTCTTCAAGGAGAAGGTGTGCAACACAAGGAGCCAGGCCCTGGAATACCTCATGACCATCCCCAATTCCTATGCGGTGAAATATAAGATAGGCATCCCTCCGTCCCCCCAGATGGAAAAACTGGAAAAGCGGCTGCGCGAAAAAGAAGAGCGCCTTACAGCTTGTAAAAAAGAGCAGGAAAAGAAATTCAAGGCTGAATTTCTCACCTGTCCCCACTGTAAATCAAGAGTCAACGCTCATTTCATTCATCCGCCCCTTTGCCCGGTATGCGGGGAAGACCTGCGCTCTGAGACTGCCGTCAAAGCTCTTTCTTCTCTGGAAGAAGCAGTAAAAGACCTCAAAAAGCGATATGAAGATACGGCAAGGAGGTATAACAGCAAATTTACGGGAGGAGAGAAGTGGATTATAAGGCTCGTGAATCCGCTGTATGAGGATGATAGTAAGTAATAAGTGGTTAGTAGTCAGTGATTAGCAGTTAGATTGATCAAATTAAAAAGCCCGCTTCTTACCTGAGGCGGGCTTTCCTTTGCTGCTAAAAACTAAGAACTAAGAACTAACAACTAAGCGATATGAAACCGGGAAAGCAGGCACAATACCTACCTCTCCGGCGGCAGGCCTGCGTATTCTCTGGCAAAGTTGGAGAAATTATCGATGATATATTTCCGGAGCAGTTCAGCCGGGGGAGAAAGTTTTTCGCCTTTCTTCCAGGAAAGGGAGATGTATCTCTGGCAGACAGGGGAAGCAATGGGCACGAGTGCCACGTGATCGCCGCCTACGCCGTGCCAGGTGATGCGGGGAGCGAAGGATACGCCCAGACCTGCCCGGATAAATTCGCGTACCGTCATGGGGCTGTCACTTTCCAGCACCACATGGGGCACGAAACCGGCCATACGGCAGTAATAATCGGTAATGGTGCGCAGATTGACCCCGGATTCCATGGAAATAAAATCAGCCTTTTCAAAGTCTTCCAGATTGACCGAAGACTGGCGGGCGTGGGGATCCGTATCCGGCATGGCCAGCATGATATCTTCCTTCAAAAGAGTCAGGGAATGGTCATTCTCGATAGGATTGATGGAAGAGGACAGGAAGAGATCCACATGGTTCTGTCCGGCCTGATTAGGCTTACTGAGCTGCTGGAGGATTTCAAAGCGGATATCCGGATGTTCCTGGCGGAAGCGGGTGAGGAAAGACGGGATAATCATGGATGCGGCAAAGAGGGAAATGGTGACCGTCAGCTTCTGCGCTTCCTTCGTCTCAGCCAGTTCCTTCTGGGCACTGTGAAGCTCCTGCATAATGCGGTTTGTATGGCGGAGCAGGATTTCACCATACTTGGTGAGAACGATATTTCTTCCGCTTCTTGAAAAAAGCGGCACCCCCAGTTCCGTTTCCAGCACTTTGATGGTGTGGGAGAGGGAAGGCTGGGAAATATGGAGAGCCTCCGCGGCCCGGGTGAGGTGCTGGAGCTCCGCTGTTTTCTGGAAATAGCTTAAAGCAAGAAGCGTTAATTTCATAAGTATCCCCTGAACTTTCCTTGGAATGAAGATTGATAGTTACTTTACACTAATTATACACTGCAGGCTATCAATAATCAATAAATGGGGTAATTCATGCATTGGAATAAAGACATATACGGGAAATTGTTATTATTTCGTAAGATATATATAGGAATGGAAAACAATGGCCTATGAATAGAAGAAAACTAAAGGATTGGCAGTTTTTGAATCGGGGCCATCGGGGATCTCGGGAGTAGTTTCGGGAGTATCGGGAAGGTGGCGGCCTGATGGCCGCCAATTTTATATGGGGAATGTGCACAGATGGGGTGAAATGCCTTTAGTGTAAGCATCCCGGCCGCGAGAAGATGAAGGGTTAATGGGTAAATATGCCATGTTTGACTGGCCCCATATATACTCGTGCCACATCAGCGGCACACCTTCCCGACAGCCCCGACAATCCCGGTATTCCCGACAACCCCGATTCAAAAGCGATTATACCTTCAGCTTCCTTTTCAATATATAATCTACTCTGAGAAATCCCCATAAATACTCGTGCCGCGTCAGCGGCACACCTTCACGAACAACGAATCACGAAGAACGATGAGCACAATTGACTCGATCCTTAAAAATCGATAACGGAAAATGATCAATTTTTACCTGTTCCATACGAAAAAAACATTGACAGAAATCGCCTCCAGTGCAAAAATGTATTTGTCTATCAATTAGAAAAGGAGTAAAGACATGGAATTATTTATTGATACCGCTGATGTTGAAGCGATCCGCAAAGCCAATGATATGGGCTTTATTTCCGGTGTAACCACCAATCCGTCCCTCATCGCAAAGGAAGGGAAGGATTTCCATTCCACTATTAAAGAAATCGCCTCCATTGTGGACGGACCTATTTCTGCGGAAGTCCTTGCCGATGATGCAGAAGGCATGGTAGAAGAAGGCAAAGTCCTTGCAGGCCTTGATCCCCATGTAGTCGTCAAGATCCCCATGACCCCGGAAGGCATGAAGGCTGTGAAGAGACTTTCCAAACTGGGCATCCGCACCAATGTGACCCTTGTATTCTCTGCCAATCAGGCGCTCCTCGCTGCCCGTGCAGGCGCCACTTATGTAAGCCCCTTCGTCGGCCGCATCGATGATATCGGCTGGGATGGAGTGGAACTGATCCAGACCATTTCCGAAATTTTCGAACTTCACGGCATTGAAACAAAGATCATCGCCGCTTCTATCCGCAAGCCCCAGCATATCACCCAGTGCGCCCTGGCCGGAGCCGATATCGCGACCGTTCCTTTCCAGGTCCTTATGGATGCCATGAAACACCCGCTCACCGATAACGGCATTGCCCGTTTCAAGGCTGACTGGGCAGCGGCAAACATGAAGTAATTTTGGGAAATACCTGTCCTGACATTTTTCCCCCAAAATAAAGGGAAAAGGGGAAAGGGATAAGGGAAGGATATGGTTTGCTGACGCAAACCAATCATATATAGTGCGCTTGACGCACGGGCCTCTGGCCCCTTTGGACATTTGCCCTGCTCCTGCCCTGAATATAAGAAATAAAAAGAGACTTGCCGAAGCCTTTCCGGCGGGTCTCTTTTTTATGGAAGCTTTTGCCGCCTGTTCTATACTTTTTCTTTTTCCGGAGAAATCTATTATAATAGATTCAGAAGAATGAATGAAATCTGGTCGTATCTGACGACTACAAACTAAAAACTAACCACTAACCACTAACCACTACAAACCGGAGGTTTCCATGAAAAAGAAAATTCCTGTATCCATGACGAAAACGGAGCGCATTGCGGCGGCAATCCGGGGGGAAATGGTCGATAAGGTGCCTTATTCTCTCTGGTCCCACCTGCCGGTGATCGATGAGGACCCGCTCCTCAATGCGGAGCATACCTATGATTTTTACAGGAAATATGATGTAGATATCCTGAAAACCATGAATAACGGTATGTACAGCGCGGCGGCTTTTGGCTGCGATATCGATTCCTCCGATGTTCCAAAGGGAGGCGTGTGCCGCATTACATCCACCCCGGTGAAAGAGCCGGAGGACTGGCTGAAGGTCATGCCTGTATCCCTGAACGGGGGCACCCTGCAGCGGGAGCAGGAATATCTGAAGCTTCTTCTCCGCAAAACAAAGGGAGAAGTGCCGGTGGTCTTTACCATATTCAGCCCCCTGACCACGGCCAATAAACTCTGCCCCCATATGATGGACCATATACGGACGGGTCATGGAGAAAAGGTGAAGCAGGCGCTGAAGGCCATTACTGAGACCACCTGCGCCCTAGTGCAGCGGGTCATCGAGCTTGGGGCAGACGGTATCTTCTTTGCGACCCAGCTTTCTTCCTACAGCCTTACAGAGGAAAATTTCTACCGCGAATACGGCATGCCCTACGATCTGGCCGTGCTCTCCGCCTCTTCCGGCTGGTGCAACGTGCTTCATGCCCATGGGAAGGACATCATGTTTCCGCTGCTCCGGAAATATCCGGTCCAGATTTTCAACTGGCACGCCTGGGAGTCCCTCCCCACGATTTCCGAAGCCCGGCTCATGACAGGCAAATGCATCATGGCAGGCCTGGAACGGATGGATATTACGGACCATCATAAGAATGAAATCGAATACCAGATCTACGAGACCCTGCGTCAGACCGACGGCAGGAAAGTCATCCTCTCCCCGGGCTGCGTCATCCGCTATCCCCTGGACGAAGAAATGCTTCTCTTCGTGCGGAAAGCAAAGGAAGAAATAGAGGGGAAGATGTTTGGAAAGTAACTGTGAGATGGAAGAAAACTTTAAGTAAAAATATGTGAATCGTTCTTCGTTATTCGTTGTTCGTTCTTCGTGAAGGTGGCGGCGCAGCATCAAAGGCGCCGCTTTTGATTTATAATCAGAAAGCCCGCTTCGTGGTCTGAGGCGGACTTTTTTGATAGTTGATGGGTAACAGGTAATGGCTAACCACTAACCACTAGAAACTAAATATCCCTATTTCCCACTACAATTCCTGTGAGGATGGCAAGAATTCCTGCCCACTGGAGTGGAGAAATGGATTCACCCAGTACGAGGAGGGCAAGAAGGAGGGATACCGGCATTTCAGAAGCGGCGAGGATGCTTCCCAGGCCCGGTCCCACATGGGGCATGCCCCAGGCGAGCAGGAAGGGAGGGAGGGCTACGCCGAAGAGGCCCAGCACCAGGGCATAGGGAAGAAGGGCGGTCCATTCGCCGGGAGTCAGGAGAAAGACCGGTGGCAGCAGGAGGAAAGTGAGGATCGTATCTCCCGTGGCCAGAAGGGCGCCCTTCATGGCAGGCGTCAGACCTTTTCCCAGATAAGAGCTCAGAGTGATGATGGAAGTATAGGCCAGGGCGGAAAGGAGGCCCCAGATCATGCCGGAGGAGAAAGTGAAATTTCCCAAATCCTCAAGCCCTGCGGCCAGCGCAGTTCCCAGAAGGCAGAGAATGATGGAAATCAGTTTCTTCGGCGTTGGAAATTTCCTGGAAATGAGAGCTTCCGCCACCGAGCCCATCCAGATAGACTGGAAGAGGAAAACCACGGCCATGGAAGCAGAGAGAGTCTCCAGGGAATGATAATAAAAAATCGTGGTGAGGGCCATGGGAATGCCTGAGAGCAGCAGGGAAAGGACCTGCCTTTTCGTCACCTGCCCTTTCCCTGTGAAAAAGACGGCCATCCACAGAAAGAGCATGCCGAAAAGACACTGGGTCCCGCTGACATCGGAAAGATTGAAACCCGCATCATAGGCAAATTTCACAAACGTGGAAAGCACGCCATAACAGGCGCCGGCGGAAAAGACGAGGAAGGGATAGAAGAATTTTTGCATAGAATCTCCGAATTGATGGGGTAACTTTCATCTTTGATAACTTTTAAATCGGGAATCTCGGGGTTGTCGGGGTTCCCGGGGATGTCGGGAAGGTGGCGCCCTGAGATCATAAAGGCGCCTTTTATATGGGGAATAGCAGTTGACCGTTAGTAAATAGGATCGAAAGAGAATCCATCAAAAAAACGCACAGTACGTAGGTACCGTGCGGCGAAAACAGATTTCTCTACAAAAATCCACAACAAGTTTTGATTCGGTTATAGAGTATCATAAGAGTCCGTAATTTTCAATAACTTTTGTATAGAGTTATCAGTTAGCTGTGATCATCTTTATTTCGAAAGGAAACTATCTGGCGGGAAAGCTGTACATTGAGCTTAATGGTTAATGGGCCGGTTGGCTGCAGGATAGAATGATGGCTGAAATTTGAAAAAACTGTACATCGTGGTTAATGGTTAATCGTCCCGCCGGCTTCATCGTAGGGAGGAACTGTCTTCCCTATAAACTGTTCATTGGGGTTAATCGTTAATGGCTAATGGATTCACAGGAATTATTTCAAAAGGAAACTGTCTTATGAGAAGCAGTACATTTCATTAATCGTTCAGCATGCCATGTTTGATTGGCCCCATTTATAATCATGCCGCGTCAGCGGCACACCTCCCCGATAGCCCCGACAGCCCCGGGAATCCCGACAACCCCGATTCAAAAGTAATTACACCTTCAGCCTCCTTTCCTCTATGTAATCCTCTCTGGCGGAAGCCCATATATACTCGTGCCGCTTCGGCGGCACACCTCCCCGATAGCCCCGACAGCCCCGGGATTCCCGACAACCCCGATTCAAAAGTAATTACACCTTCAGCCTCCTTTCCTCTATGTAATCCTCTCTGGCGGAAGCCTATATATACTCGTGCCGCGTCAGCGGCACACCTCCCCGATAGCCCCGACAGCCCCGGAAATCCCGACAACCCCGATTCAGAAGCATTACACCTTTAGCCTCCTTTCCTCTATGTAATCCTCTCTGGCGGAAGCCCATATATACTCGTGCCGCGAAAGCGGCACACCTTCCCGACAGTCCCGATAGTCCCGATAACCCCGGGATTCCCGATTCAAAGTTTTTTCTTCCTGCAGGTTCCTCTTTGACTCAAATCAGCCATTTCCTGCCGAAATAACCACTAAAAAATGCCCCTCTGTCGAGGAGCACTTTTTATTTCTCTATTTCCTTATTTCTTTTCGACTGGCGGAAAGGTGGAAATCTGGGAGGAGGGGTTGTAACGGAGGCGGGAAGCCAGGACTGCGTAGATTACGAGGCCCATGGCGGTGACGAATGCGCCTTCGAAAATGACTGCCCAGCCGCAGCCGTATACAGCGTAGCAGGAGTAGATACCGCCGACTACAGCAGCGATATTTGCTTTTCTTGCATGTTCAGGGCTGATGCCTTCTGCTTTCTGCAGATCCGGTACGGCGGCCATAGCCAGGAGGTAGGGGATCAGATTGATCATGACTGCCAGGTTAATAAGGATATTGAACTGTTTCAGGAGCGTCGGGCTCATGGTGGACAGGGTCATGGCAATCTGGATAGCCAGCAGGGATCCGATCGCTACATAAGGAGAACGGAAACGGTTAACCACGGAGAGGAATTTCGGGAAGAGGCCGATGGAGGAAGCTTCACGGGCCACTTCGGAAACGGTGAACTGCCATGCGGTGAGGGATACGAAGCAGGAGCATACGAGCATGCAGGAAACGATGTAGCCTGCAGTGGGTCCGAACATGGCTGCATAAGCGAGACCGAAAGGAGCGCCTGCATTCATCAGTTCAGTGTAAGGAACAAGTCCGCCGATGATGGAGGTGGAAATGGTATAGCAGGTGCCGGCAAGCATGGTGCCGCACATAACGGCAATCGGCACGTTCTTTTCCGGATTTTCTACGGTATCGGAGTTTGCGCAGGCGGTTTCAAGACCAAGGAATGCCCAGATGATGACTGCAATGGAATCTTTTATGCATTCATAGAAAGGCATATCGCTCGGGTTCCATGCAGTGACATAGATATCCGGATCGAAATAGAAGAAACCGAAGAGCAGAAGGCCGATGACCGGGGTAACGACACAGGTAACGCCGAGAGAAGTGAATTTACCAAATTTTTTCGGGCCTACCAGGGAAATCGTAGCTGCAATGGTCAGGACGCCTATGGTTGCAGCACATACTTCTACCGGATCCAGCTTCAGACCGAATACGAAGGATGCATAGCTGACGACGCCGGAAGCGATAGCTACGTTTGCGATAATCAGGGAAATGGTATAGGTGAAGTTAGACAGGAAATTGCCGGCCCTCCCGAAACGGTATTCCGCATAACCGCCCATACCGCCAACTTTCTTGGTCAGCATGCCGCAGCGGGCAAATGCGTAAGCCAGGATGGTGGCTCCGATGGATGCAAGGATCCAGGAGAAAATAGATATGGTTCCGATGCTGGCAAGCGTTGCCGGCAGAAGGATAATGCCGGAACCCATCATGTTGATTGCAGTGACTGTGGTAAGCTGTACCACTCCCATTTTTTTGCTCTTAGACAATGTTGTTCCCTTCTTTCTTAAAACATACCGCATCATCAGGCGGTGGGGAAAAAGTTGTCCCGGAAAGAATCCGGAGGGATAAAAATGATGCAGTCTGATTTCCTCAAGGCATGCATAGACCCCATTTGCTTTCTACAGGTGAAAGAAACAGGGCAAAAAGAAAACCGTCCGCTTCAATTAAGCGGTTCGCAGCTCAACTGCGCACAAAGGCAGGGCGCGAGTGAATTTTTATTTACTGAAATATACCATAAACAGGGGGTGATGACAAGACCTTTTTTTGAAATATTTCAGGAAAATTTTTCATAGCAAGTCCTATGGAAAATTGAGAACTTTGAAGGAAAATGGAAGAAAATGAAAGAAAATGACAGCCATCATGGATTGGCATGGATTGGCATGATATATCATATTTTGCAATGAAATTTCATGACAAAAATTGAGTACTCTCAAAAATGCCCATTTTATGCCGCCTCCGGGGTTTTCTGGGAATTGGAACCAACAAATATTCTGCATAAATATCCAATTATGCCGTTTCTAATTTCATATTTCTGTATAAACCCTGAAATGCTAACAGCCCCGTACCGCCCCAAATGGGCTGAAAATGCCCCAGAAAGTCTGAAATGGCCAAATTTTTCTAAATAGTTGAGAATCATAACGTCTAAATGAAAATGACAGTTATTTTTTTACGTGTCCTAAAAAATATTTTTATAAGTTTGAGGCGGAGTAAAAATGGGCCGGGTCACTGGAGAATGCAGGGAATGGGTGTGGTCCGTGGAGCTGTACATTGGGTTAATGGTTAATTTTCCGGGCCACTGGAGGATGAAAGGGATGGCTTCAGTCCTTGGAACTGAACATAGAGGTTAATGGTTAATTTTCCGGGTGGCTGGAGAATGTAGGGCTGGCTGTGGTCCGTGAAGCTGTACATAGAGGTTAATGGTTAATGTGCCGGGGCACTGGATGATGTAGGGATGGGTGTGGTCCGTGGAGCTGTACATAGAGGTTAATGGTTAATGTGCCGGGTGGCTGGAGAATGTAGGGGATGGCTGCAGTCCGTTGAGGCTGAACATAGAGGTTAATAGTTAATGCGCCGGGGGGCTGGAGGATGTAGGGGTGGCTGCAGTCCGTGGAGCTGTACATAGAGGTTAATGGTTAATGCGCCGGGTGGCTGGAGAATGCAGGGAATGGCTGCAATTCGTGGAACCGGGCATCAGGTTAATGGTTAATGGGCCGGATCAATGGTGAAAGCAGGGATGGCAATATTTCGATAATTAACCATTAACTCCAATGAACAGTTTTCCATAAGACCGTTTTCTTTCGGGATATAGCCCGCGGGACGATTAACCATTAACCTCAATGTACGGTTTTCCGTAAGACGGTTTCCTTTTGGAAGATAGCCTGCGGGATGATTCCCATTAACCCCAATGAACAGTTTTCCATAAGACCGTTTCCTTTCGGGATAGAGCCCGCGGGAGGATTAACTATTAACCTCAATGTACGGTTTTCCGTAAGACGGTTTCCTTTTGGAAGATAGCCTGCGGGATGATTCCCATTAACCCCAATGAACGGTTTCCCATAGAACAGTTTCCTTTCGGTAGATAGCCCGCGGGACGATTAACTATTAACCTCAATGTACGGTTTCCCGTAAGACGGTTTCCTATCGGAAGATAGCTTGCGGGAGGATTAACTATTAACCTCAATGTACGGTTTTCCGTAAGACGGTTTCCTTTTGGAAGATAGCCTGAGGGATGATTCCCATTAACCCCAATGAACAGTTTTCCATAAGACCGTTTCCTTTCGGGATATAGCCCGCGGGAGGATTAACCATTAACCTCAATGTACGGTTTCCCGTAAGACGGTTTCCTTTTGGAAGATAGCTGGCGGGAGGATCAACCATTAACTCCAATGAACGGTTTCCCGTAATACCGTTTCCTTCCGGCCCAAAAATATCCTTTCGAATCAAATCATTGACATCCCTTTCGAATCTGTTTTATACTATTAAACAGACCTGTTTTTGAAACCGTTATATAGGTATATATTAATAATAAAAAGGAGAGAGCAATTATGGCAGAAGTGCAGAGTACTCTGGTCACTAAAGAAGGCCTTGAAAAAATGAAGGAGAGACTGGACTATCTCCGTTCCACCAAACGTGCGGAAGTAGCTCAGCGCCTGAAGGAAGCTATCGCCATGGGCGACCTTTCTGAAAACTCCGAATATGATGAAGCAAAGAATGCCCAGGCATTTCTGGAAGGTGAAATCAGCGATCTGGAACAGAAGATCCGTACTGCCAAGGTGATTGAAAATAAATCCAAAAACCGCATCGACGTAGGTTCCACTGTGGTAATCGAAGATACGGAAGACGGCAGCCGGATGACGGTGAAGATCGTCGGCTCTACCGAATCGGATCCCTTCAAAGGACTGATTTCCAATGAATCCCCTGTGGGCCGTGCCCTTGTGGGCGCCAAGGTGGGCCAGATTGTGGAAGTCGAAGCTCCCGTGGGACTCCTGAAGTACAAAATTGTCAGCATTGAAGAATGATTCTTCATGCTTTGGAAATGAGGTTAAGGAATGACAGAGAAACAGAATCAGAACCAGCAGGGACCGAAGCTGAATGACCAGATGCTCATCCGCCGCGAAAAACTGGAAAAAATCCGTGCCCTCGGCGTAGAGCCTTACGGCCATAAATTTGCCTGGGACCATCATGCGTCCGATATCCGCGCCCATGCAGAGCAGCTGGAAAAAGAAGAAACCCGCGTCCGCATTGCCGGCCGTCTCATGATCCGCCGCGGCCAGGGCAAGACCGCTTTCTGCGTGCTTCGCGACCAGAGCGGTGATATGCAGATTTATTTCAGAAGAGATGAACTGCCGGAAAATGAATGGGCTCTTTTCAAACTGGTAGATATCGGTGATATCCTGGGCGTGGAAGGCACTGTCTTCACCACCCATACCGGAGAACTCACCGTCAGGGTCCTCCATTTCGAAATGCTCTCCAAGTCCCTCCGTCCGCTGCCGGAAAAATGGCACGGCCTCACTGACAAGGAACAGCGCTATCGCCAGAGATACCTGGATCTCATCATGAATCCGGAAGTCCGCGAAACCTTCATCAAGAGAGCGGCCATGATGGGCGCTATCCGCAAATGGTACACGGACAATGGTTTCCTGGAAGTGGAAACCCCGGTGCTCCAGCCTCTTTACGGCGGAGCCAATGCAAAGCCTTTCATGACCCACTTCAATGCCCTTGATATGACCATGTACCTTCGAATCGCTCCGGAACTGTACCTGAAGAGACTCCTCGTGGGCGGTTATGAACGGATTTTTGAAATCACCAGAAACTTCAGAAATGAAGGAATGGATACCCGCCACAATCCGGAATTCACTGCCATCGAAACATACCAGGCCTATGGGGATATCGAAGACGTGATCAACCAGACGGAACAGGTGGTGGCAGCCTGCGCCATGGCTTCCTACGGTTCCATGAAATTCACCTATGAAGATACGGAAATCGACGTGACTCCGCCCTGGCCGAGACTGACCATGGCAGAGGCCGTGAAGAAATATACGGGGGAAGACTTCGATGCCTGTGAGACAATCGAAGATGCCCGTGCCATTGCAGATAAACTGAAAGTGGAATACGGCGAATACGACGGATTCGGCAAGATTCTTTCCGCCTGCTTCGATGCTTACGTGGAAGAACACCTCATCCAGCCGGTCCACATCACCAGACATCCGATTGAAGTTTCTCCTCTCTCCAAGCTGGATCCCACCGATTCCCGCTATACCATCCGTTTCGAATCCTACATCTACGGCCGTGAACTGGCCAATGGCTTCTCCGAATTGAACGATCCTATCGATCAGAGAAAACGGTTCGAACTGCAGGTGGAAGAAAGAAAACACGGCGATGATGAAGCTCATCCAATCGATGAAGATTTCCTCACCGCTCTCGAATACGGCATGCCCCCCACCGGCGGCCTGGGCATCGGCCTCGACCGTCTCTTCATGCTCATGACCAATTCCGCATCCATCCGAGATGTCCTCCTCTTCCCGGCAATGAAACCGGAAACAGCCCTCGAAAAGAAGACTGCCAAACAGGCGGAAGAACTGGCTGAAGAAGC